>Ga0068713_1001666_pt1 | contig 27200 bp, 22 predicted proteins | sample MTBAKSrepl2MetaG_FD_62223 | JGI IMG/M metagenome (GOLD analysis project Ga0068713, IMG submission 62223) | Enrichment culture microbial communities om Arthur Kill intertidal strait, New Jersey, USA, that are MTBE-degrading - MTBE-AKS2 (Arthur... | ecosystem: Environmental > Aquatic > Marine >...
GAAAAGTCCTTTCAAGCTCTCACCGGCACCATGGTGAAGCGCAGGGTTTTCTCCATAGCCGCAAATCGTTTGTGGGCGGGTAGCTCAGTTGGATAGAGTGTTGGCCTCCGAAGCCAAAGGTCGCGGGTTCGAATCCCGCTTCGCCCACCAAGAAATGACGAAAATCCGAGGAGTTACGAACTTCTCGGATTTTTTTATTTTTGCCAAAATACCCCATTTTTTGCCCCTTGTTGTCCCATAAGTGTCCCAAGAGTGTCCCAAGTGTCACCACGTGTTATGACGTAATAATAACGGGTTGTCCCATATGTGTCCCAAGGTGTTGTCCCAAGTGTCCCAAGGCGTTGTCCCAAGTGTCCCAGAGCGTTGTCCCAAGTGTCCCATGCTTCTAATGGTATTTGCAGAACGTTCCTGGTGCTTGAATAAGTGTCCCAAGGCATTGTCCCAAGTGTCCCAAGTATTCCATGGGTCACCCTGTGTTCAATAAACATGAGGTATCCCAAGGAGCCTCAATATCGGTTGACGTGCGGTTTCGCCAAAAAATTCCGCAAAAAAAGTTGCACTCTCCGTAACCACTGAGTATATTCAATTACTTTCCGTTGCGCGGTTGTACCCGAGAGTAGACTGCCGCGCAGTACCCGCCTCGTGGGATGAGCGGTTTAGCTGGGCCTTTGCGGTCCTTGAATTTTAGGAACCAGTGGCCGCCGATTTTTGACGGCCCCTTGCCTGACGCCGGTAGCCCGTTAGGCAAGCAAACGATTGCGACACACTTTTATTCACCGACGGCAGTCCACCGGATTGCCATCGACCCTCATCAGGCGCCACCCACGCTAGAGGTGCGCCCGCCCCTATCTTGATCAATTTTCTTCAAATCTAAGCGCTTTCAACTTTTTCGAAGCGCAAGCCTCCAAGTTATTCTCTTCCGCTTTCTCAGGGAAGCACAGCCACCCTTGATACCCATACCAGCCACCGTACCCACCGCCATCTCATTCGCCTCAATTCAGAACTCGTTTGTTTCTGTTTTTTGAGCATCCCGTAGGTTGGGTTAGCGAAGCGTAACCCAACACAATGGTGCCAGAATGTTGGGTTATGGCCAGACAACGGCCTATCCCAACCTACATAATGGAGGAGTTACAGCGTACTCGCTTGTTTCCCCTTGTTTGAGCTACCGAACAGGATGGTCGCGTTGTCATCCCCGCGACCTAGCTGCTGGCTCGCCTCGGAGAGTCGGTTTCTCCAATCGGAGGAAGAACATGAAAAGGCAACAAGTGAAACATTTGGTCACGGTGCAGGAGGCAGCAGAGATGACATCGATGTCGATCGGGTGGTGGCGCGGGGCCCTTGCCGGCCGCAAGCCGATGCCGCCTGTCCGGGTTATCCGTATCGGCCGGGTCTTGAGGCTTCATTATGGAGATTTGGTGGCCTGGATTGATGGCAGCGCAGCCGCACCACCCGCAACCCGCCGCCCCGGCAGGCCGACAAAGGCCGAACAGATGGCCAGGAAAAGGGATGCAGAGCGGCAGTCTAATGCGGTTGAGGAGATGCTATGATGACTCGACTCCCACCCCACAACCTGGAGGCCGAGCAATGTGTCCTGGGCTCCATCCTCCTGGGGGAGGGCACGCTCGTCAAGGCCATCGAGTTGCTCTCGCCTGACGATTTCTACCGCGATGCCCACCAGGAGATCTATGCCGCCATGCTGGCTCTGTTCGAAAGGAACGAGCCGCAGGACCTCATCACCGTCTCCAATTTGCTCAGGGAGCGAAACAAGCTGGAGCATGCGGGCGGGCCTGCTTATCTCGCGGGGCTCACCGATATCGTGCCGTTCACCTCCCGCATCATCCATTACGCCCGCATCGTTCAAGAGAAGGCGATCCTTCGCCGCCTCATCCGGACCACCACCGAAATCACCTCCCGCTGCTACGAGGGACATGAGGATATCGGGAAGCTGGTGGAGGATGCCCGCCGGGCCTGCGATGTCGTTGCGTCACCCGCCAGCCTGCCGGATAAAGTCGATCTGGCGGCGGCCTTTTCGGGCCCGCCGCCAGAGTTGGACTGGGTCTGGCCCGGGTTCCTTGCCGGGACTGTGGGCGTCCTGGCGGCGGCCGGCGGCACGGGTAAGAGCTACTGGGCGCTTCAGGCCGCCATGGCCGTGGCCGACGGCGGAGGAAATAGCGACATGCTGAGGATTGCTCCTTCACATGCAGGTCGGGTGATCTACTTGACCGCCGAGGACCCGGAACCGGTGCTTGTCGGACGAGTCCAAGCGCTGGCGCAATTTTTGCCGGCTCATGCGCGGGATGCTATTGCCGAGCATCTTGTACTGATGCCACTGGCAGGCCGCCGGCTAGACGTCATGGCCGACAAGGGCCGGCTGGCTGCCTTATGCGCCGGGGCGCGACTTGTCATCCTTGACACCATCAGCCGGTTCCATACCCTCGCTGAAAACGACAACGGCGACATGGCCAGGCTGGTTGCGGAGCTGGAGCATTTGGCCGCTGCTACCGGAGCCGCGGTGCTCTATCTCCATCACGTGGACAAGTCGTCGTCCCGCAACGGCATGGCAGACCAGCAGCAGGCGGCCCGTGGGGCTTCAGCCCTGGTGGACAACGCCAGATGGGGCAGCTATCTCTGCCGGATGTCGGCGGCCGAGTCAGCGCGGCTTGCCGATGCCGGCCGGCCCATCGGCCCTGAGCGGCGGGGCTATTATTTGCGGTTCGGCGTGAACAAGCAAAATTACGGCATCCTGCCGCCTGAGCGCTGGTATGAGCGCCAGGAGGGCGGGGTTATGCTGCCGGTGGCGCTGGTTCCGATTGCGGCGGGTCGCAGCACGTCGGTAGTTCCCTTACGCAGTAAGACGGGAGGAGACGATGACTGGTGAGCACGTGACACCGACGACTACCGCGACCCCGGCCCGAGTTCGGCTGTTCCAGCCAACGCAACGGCCCCGGATAACGGCCGGCGAGTGGATCCAGACCTCTTGGGGGCGATGCCGGGTGGTGGGCCGGTTGGGCCAGCGGCACGCCGATCTGCTGGAGGCGATGCTCTTCGTCGCCGAGCGTACCCGTAATACTGATGATGGAGCGATCGAACTGCTGGTAGACCCGGCCCGGGTACGTCGCACCCTGTCCGACCACCGGCACTCGCTGGGGAGGATACGTGAGTGGCTGCGCGAGCTGCGCTCGGCAACCATCGAGATCGAGTCCCCGCATCTGCCGGCGGAAGAGCGCCTCCTTGGCGGGCTGATCGACCATGTCGAGCCGTCGACGATGACGCGCCACGATCCCCTTTCCGGCGGCGAGCGCCACCTGTGGCGAGTGCGCCTGGGTAAGCCCCTGGTGGAGCTGCTGAAGCGCGATCTGCTCCTCTGGTATGATCCTGCGCCACTCGCCCGGCTCCAGTATGGGATCAGCCAGGCAGTGGCCAGACACGTACTGACCCACAGTCGTCCTCCGGATAAAGGCTGGAAGCTTGACGGACTCATCAAGGTTGTCTGTGGTGTCTTGGGTTCGCAGGGTACGAGGGATGCCCGTCGGCGCATCCGCAAGGATGGAGAGGGGCTGTCAGCTGCAGGGGTTATCCTCGACGGGGAGAGAGTGAGCGTGGCACACCGGCTCGATGGTGTGGCATACCGGCCCGGAGGCGTGGCACATTGGCCCGGCGCGTAGCACAGCGGCCCGATGAGGGCAGGTATTTCAGATATATCAGGGGCGGACCTCCCGCGCATCTGGTGGCGGGCGGTCCGCCTGAAGGATCGGAGATACGATGCGCTGAGTTGATCTAGCAAAAATATGTTTTGCAAAGCAGTCCAGGGGTTGCCCGGCGGGCTTCTCCGGGCTGGTGGGTTGGCCAGGCCCTTTCACTTTCTCAAGAAAATCTCCCAAGAGGAGGACGCGTGCGCGGCTCCAGCAAATGGCAGGTCCAGGAGGTCTATAAGGTCTCCGGTATCGACCGGATCAACCAATCACGTCACGCCGCCAAGGAGGAGGCCTGGGCCGCAGGCGCCCGGACCTCCTCCGAGGTGGCCCAGAGGACCGGAATTCACTCCTTCCGGACCAAGGAGGCGTATCTCAAGGTCTGGCGGCAGTGTCTTGATCACGCAAAATCCACGTTCCGGGTCACGGACATCGAAAAGCTGACCGGTGAGCACGTTTCTTCGTTTCTTCGTTTACGGATCGACGAAGACGTGGGGCGCCAGACTTATGGGCAGGCCGCAAGTGCTCTCGGGAAACTTGAGGACGCCCTGCGTTCCTATGCCGAGGCTAAAGGTACCGGACTGAGCTACGATTTCCGCTCCGCGATCCTGCAGGTCAGCCCGGAAGCAAATGGGCTTGCCTCAATGGTTCCCGGCCGCGCCTTCCGAGATCCGGATCGGGTCATCTCTCTCCTTCCCCATCCGGACTTCCGTCTGGCAGCTGCCATTCAGCACGATGCCGGCCTCAGAATGTCGGAGGCGACCCATGTTCGACCCGATCAGCTCAAAGGCGAGGGAAAAATAGAGGTTCGAGGCAAAGGCGGGAAAATCCGAGTGGCCGAGCTCTCGCGCGATACCTATCAGCAGCTTGTGGCTCGCATACAACATTCCGGGGAATTCCGGGTGAGCCGTGACGCGTACAGGCACGCCGTTGCTCGTGCCTCCGAAGCTGCCAATGACAAGGGGAGCCCCCATTCCTTCCGGCACCGGTGGGCACAGGATCGCCTTCAGGAAAAGCTCTCGGAGGGAAAAACCTGGGAGCGGGCCCTTGCCGAGGTCAGCCGGGAGATCGGCCACGAACGGGCGGAGATCACGAAACACTACCAAGGCCGGCGCTGAAGGTGCTGCGGGGTGGCGCGTATTCGGTGCCCCGCGCCGGGCGGGAGTGGTGAGTTACAGAGCATTTTTAGCGAGGTTGCTGTCCTCGATATGTGGTCAGCGTAGCCCTGGCCTGGAAGTTCGCTTCTGCGATTAAACTTGGCCTCCGGGATTGGCGCGCTGGACGCTGTGGGCTTGGGTCAGGACGCCCGATCCTGTCTCAACAGCCGGCTCGAGAAGTTCGCTTCTGCGATTAAACGTGAGCCGGTGGATGGTTTGATCTGTAGCTATAGCAACCCGCCACAGGTACAGAATTCCGATCGCAAGGGTGTCGAGATGATCCCCCTCAGGATCGGGCCCTCATGGTGCGAGAGCAGGTAAAATAAAAAAAACAATGAACTGATTATCTTCCGCCCGGCTGAAATCGCAAGCCTTTTTGTGGACCGCGGGGAGTGCGTCCCCGTTTATCGGTCATTGCCCGATAAACGGGGACGCCTGCCACGCCTCGATTGCAGGCCGGTGGTCTCTGTCTCGCAAAGACGAAATAAAAGATGAAAAAAGACGAAACATCTTCGTTACCCAGATCAGTAAAGGAGGGTAGAACAATGAACGACGTGCAATTGGTGGACATGCTGTCGGGGACAACCCCCGACACCCGGCGGCGGCTTCTCAAGTGGTATGCGTCGATGACCGACGAGCAGCGCCTTGTGGTCAAGGCCCATCAGACCAAGCTGATGCGTTTACGCGATAGGCTCAGACTGCAGCATGGGATGGACATCCACGTGTGGGCCTATGCCATGGTTATTTTGTCGCTGTGCCAGCTCCAGCACGCCCGGGAGTCCATGGGACGCAAGCGCCGGGTTGATGAGGCCTCCCTTGTTCTGCTCGACAAGTATCGTCGGAGCGGGCGGCGCATGAAACGCCGGGGACGTCAAGCGACAACGCAGGAATTCGTCCGGGCCAATTACCCCGTTTTGAAGCAGTGGCGGGAGGCTGGCGCCTCATGGTGGGACATGCCCGATCTGATCAAAGAGCATTTCGGCGGGCGCTTGCTGTCGCGGGCGGCCCTCAATAAGGCCTTTCGCCAGGTCGAAAAAGATATGGAAGGCTGGGAGGAGGTCGACTCTGCCAAAATCCGGGACTGGTGATCCGGACCGGATTGCCACAATGCAACCGGCTATGCCCAGCGACTTGCGCAGGACTACCCGAAAATAGGCTAGCAGGCTCTGCTGGGCGCATTGGAAGAGTTTGCCAAGCAACTTACGGTTGTACTTGAAATAAACCCGGAGGATTTTGTATAGCAGGCTTGAGTATAGGTGCACTGCAACACTTTATGGAGAGATTATGCTAGTCCGCCCCTTTTCCGATCTTCATGCTGAGTTCTGGCAAGCAAACCAGATTGATCGTATTCTCGGCCTGGTGGTCCCACCGCTGCCGACTGATCAGGAAACCGTTGCTCTGGTTGCCGGCGACATCGGGTTGGCCCACCGGCAGGAAACCTGGCTCAAGGTTGTCAGCCTCCTGGCCAAGCGTTTTCTGGCAGTCATTTATGTGGAGGGGAATCACTTTTTCTATCACAACGACTACTTTGGACGTATCCCGGAGCTGAAAATCAAAGTCTCGCTCCCCAAGAACGTTCACTTTCTTGAAACCGAATCGGTTGAAATCAACGGTGTCATTTTTATCGGGACAATGCTCTGGACTGATTTTCTGGGGAAAGACTTCTTCAAGATGCAATACGCCCGGAAAAACATGAACGACTTTGTCGTGATCAAAAAGCCTGACGGGACACGGCTCATGCCTGAGGAGACGGTCGACCTTTTCCGGAAATCGAAACGGTACATCTTCGATACATTGGCAACCGCCAGCGGTAGAAAGACCGTCGTGGTGACACACCATGGGGTGTCACCCCTGTCCATTCATCCGCGCTTCCGGGGAGACAGCCTCAACTGCGCCTTCATGACCGACATTTCCAACGATATCATTGATCATGGACCGGTTCTCTGGGTACATGGCCATACTCACAACTCATTTGACTACACACTCGGCAATACCCGGGTGGTAGTAAACCCCTACGGCTACAAGGATGTGGAGGTCAATCCACAGTTCGATAAAAGCTTGATCATTGATCTGTAATAGATAAATTTGCCGAACAAAGCTGTTGCACACTCGTAGCAAATAAATTACTGTAACCACCATTACTATTATAATATTGACGGTGGTTCAGCAGATGAAATTCTACAATCGTGTCAGCGAACTTGAAGAGCTAGCCAACCTCCATGACCAATCGGCATCATCAGGCAGGATGACGGTCATCACCGGTCGCCGAAGGGTCGGTAAAACGATTCTGGCTCTCGAATCGGCAAAATCTGTCAGGCATCTCTACCTGTTTGTCTCCCGCAAGGCGGAAGCCCTTCTCTGTCAGGAATACCTTGAAGAGATCCGGCGTATCGGCGCCCTGCCGGTCATCGGAGATATCCGTAACTTCCGTGACATCTTTACCCTGCTGATTGAGCTTTCCCGCACCGAACGCATTACCCTGATCATTGACGAGTTTCAGGAGTTCTTCAGTATCAATCCGTCGGTCTATTCTGAGATTCAGGGAATCTGGGACCGTAACAAGGCAACCTGCAAACTGAACCTTATCTGCATCGGTTCGGTACACTCTCTCATGCACCGCATCTTTCAGGATGCCAAGGAACCGCTCTTCGGCCGGGCTGACCGGATCATCTTCCTCAAGCCGTTCAGCATTGCCGCTATTCATGAAGTCCTGGTTGACCATGGTCACCGTGATATCCGGTCCCTGTTCGACAGCTACGCCATTACCGGCGGCCTCCCCAAATACCTGGAGATGCTGGCCGAGAACAAGTCACTGACACACAAGAAGATGCTCGACTTTATTCTCAAGCCGCATTCACCTTTTCTTGCTGAAGGAAAAAACCTGCTGGTGGAAGAGTTCGGGAGAGAATACGGCACCTACTTCTCCATACTCGAACTGATAGCCGTCGGCAAAACAGCCCGCAGCGAAATCGAATCGGTACTGGAAATCCACAGCGGGGCATACCTGGCCAAGCTGGAAGACGAATATGCCCTGATTGCCAAACACCGACCGATCAACGCCAAGCCGGGTGGCCGGCTGCAGAAATATTATCTGCGGGATAATTTTCTCAGTTTCTGGTTCCGCTTTATCTACCGCAATCTGTCAGCGGTCGAGACCGGCAACTTCGGTTATGTTCGTGAAATCATCGAGCGCGATTACGCCACCTGGTCCGGCAAGATCTTGGAGCGCTTCTTTCACGACCTGTATGCCGCCAGCGGCAAGTATAACCGGATCGGTAGCTACTGGGAGCGCGGCAACAAAAACGAGATCGACCTGGTTGCAGTGAACGACCTGCGCAAAGAACTGGTCATTGCCGAGATCAAACGGAACAAATCCAGGATCAGCTTGCCGGCCCTGCAGCACAAGGCTGAACGGCTTTTGCAGGAATATCAGGGGTACCAGGTGGAGTTTCGCGCCCTGGGGCTGGAAGATGCGGTGGAGTTTTTACCGTCGGGAGTGAGGTGATGGGGTGGGTGAGGTGAAGCGGGTGATCCATGCTACGACAAATCTAATTTTAGCCGAGAGTTATACTCCGACCCTATCACGAGTGTATAAGCCGTGTAGCATGAAGGACGTGCCCGGTCAAGGTCAAGCCCTTCGGGTGCTGCGCAGCCTTGACCGGGCACGTCCTTCATGCTGACCGGAAAGTGGCGATGGCGAGAGGGTTGGCAACTACAAACCCTCGCCTCCGGCGGGGCTCATGCTCAAGGGCTGGACGATGATGATTTCCCAGTTGCCCGGACACCCGTAACGCTGATCGAGCCTAAGCAGGAATAAGCCATTAATAAGCCGGAATAAGCCAAGGCCTCGATTTACAGCAGTTTCCATCGCGCTCCCCTCCCGTGACCGTTCGAATTACCCAGACCAAGAACTTTCAAAATGGGGAGGTGCTGATTGTCGTGTGATGGCGATTCAACCTGCAGGCTATTTCTCGTATACCGACTCTCCGCTTCAAATGACTGATGACATATCTCTCCTGTGCGGTAAGATGTGTATAGGACGTGGCAGGCTACTCCTGGTTTTGAGCTGGTCGTGCTTCTCAATATACCAGAAGCCCTGTCGTGTCTTGTTATTAAGTCATGTGGTGCACTTTTAAATTGAATCTACCGGGAAAAATTTCAATTATTTGCCGCAAGATTGTGGGATGATAGGCCATAGATTGGATCTCCCTGTATTGGTAATGTTTTATCGAAAATTGATTATACCACAAGAATCTTTCAGAGCCTTTATTTATTCGATTACTCTTACATTTTTATGAGACAGCAGTGAATAATGATATAAAAATAAAAGAAATAATTAATGTGCTCAAAATTTATAAAATTTCGATTCAACATATAGAAATTTTAAATGAAGAGACTCGTATAGCAGTGAATCATATTAAACAAATTCGCCATAAATTTGATAACGAAATAAAATTATTTGAATTGGATAAAAATAAATCATTGAGCAGAATATCTGAATATAAAAAGAAAGAAATTGAAGATGCATTAAAAGAGACAGTAACTCCGAGTGAAAATTATCATAGTTGCAACACATATACTAATATGATTTTCAATAGAAATAGATATAAAGAATTAAAAGAAAAAAATGATCAAGCGAGATTAAAATTTTCCCGACAGAATCGTCTTATTGAAGATAGGTACAAACAAGAAAGGCGTAAAATATTGGAGATATTTGATAGAAAAATATCAGATTTAAATAGTCAAAGAACCACTGTAAAATGGTGGGAAAGCCCATCGTATAAATTGTTACAGCACACAATTACTCGGAGGGGAAAGAATATTACACTTGGATCAAAATTACTAATTTATAATCCTGATTTAATATACAAAGCATTAGATATATATAAAGGTGAATTAGAAAAAATCGAACAACTTGATATATTAAAAGCTAAGGCTGCTTCAGCTGATAGAAAATCAAGAAAAGTTGCTATTTCTGTAAAACGAAAAATTTCAAACCAAATTAAAATTCTAAAAAATTGTCCTTATTGCGGAGATGATCTGAATATGAACACTGCGCATGCTGATCATATCTACCCCATCTCTAAAGGAGGGCATTCCACAAGTAAAAACATGGTTTATGTCTGTGAACGGTGCAATATGCAAAAAAAGAATTTTACTTTAAATAAGTTTATACAAATTACTGGATATAACCGAAAAGATATAGAAATGAGGCTTGATTTACTAAAGAAAGATTACTGAGCGGTCCCGGATTATGAAGATGCAAGTTCTCGCAACCAATCTTCGTCGGCAAGGAGCGCTATTTTTTGCATAATATATACAGAATCCAGTTCCTTTAGGCCTGGGCACGATAGGGCTGATATGTATAACTGCCTTGCCCACCGCTTGTCCCAAAGATGCTCGTGCACTGATTTAGCAAGCTCTTCAAAGTCCCGATAAGATTCGCAACCAACGTGAGCTTTACGAAACAGCTTAGAGGCCCATTTCTTGTCAGCAGTATTTGTTATTATGCTGCGAGCAAGATTGGTATATAAACTTGGAGAGTCTTTACATATGTTCTGAGTAATGAGATATATTTTTTTTGCTAATTTCATGTCGTTAAGATATGTCAACACTGATTCTGCTAGCTCGATGTATGTCAAGACTACAAACCATAGGGGGAATTGTGGATAGTAATCTTCATTTGTTCCGTTTTCCCGTTCCTCGATAGATTTCAGAAAAAGTTCGTTTTGCAAGTGCAAACATTTTTCATAAGATTTTCTTGCTAGATTTCTGTCATTCATGTGCTTCATTATTGTATTTCCGAGTTCGGTGCACTTATAATTTTCATTGCACATATCGATGGATTTGAGATATATTTTACGCGCCCACTTCTTATCTTGGAGTAAATCAGCGATAGAATTTGCAAGATGGGCCTCTCTCTCAAAAGTGTCGCATTTGCCTTGAGCCTTGAAATACAGCTCCCTTGCCCATTCCTTGTCGCCTAAATACTTGATAATTGAATCGGCCAACGGTGTATAGGCGGAATATGGGGCACTCATGGATTTCACATATATTTCTCTGCCCCAGTCTTGGTCTCCAAAGTAAACTATTACTGACTCTGCTATTTGAATAAAATCTGACTCGAATTCACACGTTTCCAGCGCTTTCTCGTAGAACTTGCGTGCCAAATATTTATCGTTCAGGTGTTTCATGGTGGACTCTGCCAAGACACGCCCCATGGCCCCAACTTCTTTGTGTTCTATAATTTCTGAATATTTTTGTTTTATCAGTTTGGTGTCGCCAAGCAATTCAACTGTCTCGTCAGCTATGCGCTTATAGTCATTGCCACAATAGCAATGCTCAAATGCGCTTAATACTGATTTAATTGCAGATTCTCTGTCGATACTATATTTGCTTATTTTTTTTTCCAGTGAAATAATAGATAAGCCACTATCTTTCCTTGCCATTCTGTACAATTGTATCGCTATCGATTTCATATCATCGATATTTTCAATGATTGAATCAGCGAGCAATTCATAATAAGTACTCTTGAGTATATTATTTTTCTCGATATATTTTGCAGTTTCTTTGTAAAATTTTATAGCGAGATCTTTGTCTTCCAAGAACTTTATCATTGATTCTGCCAAATATAATTTGTCTTGCGCCCATTTATATTTTACATTTTTATTTAAATATATGTTTTTTGCCCATTCCTTGTCGCCAATGTTGATAGCTATTGAATTTCCCAGGGCGATATATTCAGATGTTTCTATGCATTTTTTTTCTGCAATTTGATATACTTCTCTTGCCCACGTCAAATCATGGAGATGCTTTGCGATAAATTCTGCTAATTTCCTATAATATGCCGTATCTTTTTGTTTGCTTTGAGCCTTGCGAAAAAGTTTACGCAATAATTTTTTATCTATAATTTTTTTTAACAGCGAATCCGCAAGATAAGTACAGTCAAATCCATCCCAATTGATTTCTTTTGTTCCGGTAATGAGTATTATTGTATTTTTCATTTCTACTCACCGATTTTGCGAGCCTTCACTTGTCTGGGGGTAGAGATATTCTTCTCATAAAAAGTCCACTTCCACCTGAGTGAATAAGATCAAGGACCTCTTTGGAATAAGTCATGGCCGGCCTGAATCATTGAGCTGTTATAAAACGTAGACAGGTAAAGATTGTTCAAATGCTTCGAGCGTGGATGTTGCAGTTTGCCAAAGCATAGCATAAATAATTTCTTCACGGCTTACACAGCCTTCATCAGGTACTGTGGTTTCAATACGTGCAAATTTATTAATCGGTGGGTGATTAGAAGGAAATAATGTAAAAGAATAATCAGCCAAGACAGATTCATTTTTGATTGCTAGAACGTTCCAGGAAAATTGACCACTCATTATGTTTCTCATTTTGATAAAATATTTAAGCATATTCTGGGAGAAATATAAATCAAATGTCGCCAAATGTCAATATATGCACGAAAAAACAGATATATGTAACTGCAGTTACACTTTTTCGGAGGAAAGAAAATATGGATATAGGGTACTAGAAAAAAATTTGTTCTAGCAAGCGGTCAAACGATTACCCTGCTCGAAAATGGCAGACAAAAACTTATCAAAGATAATGATTTGATACCTCCTCCCCCCAGTGGCATTATCTTGTAGCTTATCGGCGGCGAGGTTCGGTGCCGACAGATGATAGAGGTGGCCCCGGTTGATCGGACAGGTTGGCGGCTAAAATAAGGTGGTATAGCCTGCATGGTTAAGCCGCCATTTGGATCACCCGGCCGGCGTAGCCTGGCCCCGTTGTCGTTGGCGAATAAGCCCTAATTGGCCCGATTGGGCCATTGCATGCAACCTGCTGGTTATCAAGAAATAAGACGGAAGGAAGCACCCGCTGGGAACTTTTGGAGTCGAATTGGAGTTCATTTGGATTGAATTGGAGTTCATCACAACAACATCCATCGTTCCAAGCACCATTCAGTTCCTTGACCAGTTCAACACCCTTCACCCCTTCCAGAAAACTGGTTCGCTGCTGGCAGCGCTCAAGCCACCTCTACGCGAAGTTTTTTCCCTAAAGCTTGGGCAAACCGTTCCAGGGTTGAAAGTTTTATATCTTCCGCATGGTTTTCAATTCGTGAAATGGCCGATTTCTTTGTTTGAAGTTTATGGGCCAATTCTTCTTGTGTTAGACCCGCATCCTCCCTGGCACTTTTGAGCATGACTCCGATTTTGAACTCTTCATACCCGGTTTCGAAGCCTTCGGCGAATTTGGGTTCCTTAGTCTTCCTGTCTTTTATGTATTTTTAATGTTTTCATAATGACCTCCTCTCGAAGTAGTCACGTTTTCTTTGTTCTGCGATGTGAATAGCCTGCTGAGGAGTTTTTTGCGTTTTTTTCTGAAAGGCATGGTTGAGGTCGATGAGCTTGGGGCAATCGAAAAAGCCTAGCAACCGGAGAATATCGTTTCCAAATACGATGGCGTCGCAAAAACTCCCCAACTGCGGCGTCGGAGCCTACGCTAACTCTTTGTAGGCCTTGAAGCCGGCCAGCAATGCCTTAAACGACTTGGGCCGGTATTTTGTAAAGCCTTCTTCGTCCACGAAGACGAAATCGTAGCGGGTGGTAGCCTGCACCCGGTTGAGGTCCTCGCACCATTGCCGCAGGCGCTCTATTTTCGGCGGCACGTCCAGGTCTTCCTGGCCCTTGGTTTCCACGATCACCACCCAGCCGTCGTTCAGTTTGACGATGAAATCCGGATAATAGTTGGCGATATCGCCGGCCGCGTTGACGTAGTCGAGCTTGAAATGGACGGCCAGATAGTTCTTGGCGTAGGAGGTCACATCGTCGCATTGCTCCAGGAAAGCGGCAAATTCCAGTTCAAATTGGCTGTCGCCGATTACCCGGTTGAACACCGACTTTTTTGCCATCATATAGTCCTGGTCCTTCACCACGAAGGGCCGGGTCCGGCGCAGCTTGATATGGTCGCGAATTTCCGCATCCCCTTTGTCGCGCACGGTCAGGTCGTTGATTGCCTTTTTGCAGGTTTCGAGCACTGTTTTGGTCGCCGCCAATTCCGAGAGATTGCGAAGGGTGTTGGGCGATTCCAGATCAACGGGGTGGCCGAACAGGCGGTCCCGCACCAACTCCTTGATCTTGCCGTACAGCACGTCGTAACCGCTCACCAGCCGCAATTCCTTCATCACCGTCCGGGCAAAGTAGCCAATCACGCTGCGGTAGTCGGCAATGCCGGCGCTGTCCAGCACGGTGGTGTGGGTCACCTCGCCGTTGGTAATGTCCTTGAAGACAATTTCGCGCTGCTCTTCCTCGCTGAATTGCTGGTAGATAACCATGGGAAACGGTAACGCCTTGAGATCAAGATCGGCCAGATTCTTGTATTCCCGGTACACCCGGGGTGAAAGTACCGGGATCTCGATATCCAGCTCCTCAAGGTCCTTGTTGCTGTTTTCCTCGTCAACTTCCACCACCAGCGGGGTTTTCAGCTTGGTGCCCTCGCCCATGGCCCGGCGTTCCAACTCGACCCCTTCTGCCTGGATCGACTCGACGAACTCCATAAAGGCATCGGTGCCGACCACGCTGACATACTCCTCGGTATCGCCGGGGTACATCTTGCGCAGGCCGCGCCCCAGGGTCTGCTCCGGCAGCACATTGCTCTTGGCGGAATAAGCCCGCAGCCCGACAATGGTGGTCACGTTCTTTACGTCCCAGCCCTCCTTGAGCATCAATACAGAAACGATGGCCTTGCAGGGGCCGGTCGGGTCGTCGATCTCGTTGGCCTGGCGGCGCAACTCCTCCAGTTCCTCCCTGGCCTTGCCGGAACTGGCCTCGGAAATCTCACCATTGTTCTTGGTGTGAATGGTCAGCACTCCGTCCTTGAGATCGGGATAGCGATTTTCCAGATATTCAGCCACGTCGTCGCAATTGCGGGTGTCGTCCACCATCACGAAGAGAATCGCCTTTTTGCCCATCTTCCGGTGTTCATCATGGGCCTTGCGCCATTCGATCACGCCCAAGTCGAGATAATCGGCATACTTCTCGGTGAACTTGGCGCTCTGCCGCTCCTGGAGCTTGGTCCGGCTGGGGGCGTCGGGCAGCACCGGATGCTTCACCACGTTTTGCGAAATCGCTTCCACCAACGGATAATCAGCCACTGTCTGGACAAAAATCGCCCCGTTGTTGTGTTTGGGGGTGGCCGTCACATCCAACTGCAAACTCAAAGCTCCCCCTTTTTGCAGCAGCCGGTGGTGGATATCCTCGATGGACTTGAACCAGGCCAGGTTTTTGTCGTGGATGTGGTGGGCCTCGTCGTTGAGCACCATCAGCTCGTCAATGTCGCGGACAATCATCCCCAAGTCCACCTTGGAATCGGTGGTTTTGCCGGTGGGGCGCGGCCCGAAGAAGTAATCCATGCTGTTTTCATCGTCGGGCGAGGGGGGAATATCCTCGCCGCAATACACCCGGTGGATATTGGTCAGAAAAATGTTGCCCGCCGGTTGGGTCACCCGCACCTCGTCCTGCTTGTGCAGGGTAAGCTGGAAATCGTCCCGCCAGTTGCGGCCGTCATAGCCGTTGTCGGGAAGCACCGGGTCTTCGAAAAAGATGCGCAGTCCCTGGAAATCCTTGTAGATGCGGTCCAAAACGATGATGTTGGGGGCGATCACCAGAAAATTGCGCGAAAGCTCGGAGTCCGGCTCGTAGAGCTTATGGTAAAAACTCCAGGCCAGAACCAGGCTCATCACCTTGGTCTTGCCGCTGCCGGTGGCCATTTTGATCACATAGCGTCGCCAGGATTCATCGAACATCCCGGCCGAAACCGCGCCGCCGGCATCAAAACGCATCAGGTCGTATTTGTCTCTGGCCCCGGCCACATCATAGAGATAAACAATGGTCTCCAACGCCTCGCGCTGGGCAAAGTAGTATTCAAACCGGCACATGCCGCCATCGGCTTTGGGCAAGAGATGCGGCTCACGAAACCACCAGTTCAGCAGGCTCCTGCTGGTAACACTGGCGCCGACATAACCGCTGTCGCGAAATTCCTTGACCTTGCGCCGAAGCTGAGCCACCAGCGGCGGCATCAGCTTGTCCATGGTGGTCTCGCGCAACGCCTCGTCGGCCGGAAACCAGCGTACCGCGGGATCAAGCACCGCATGGGGAGAATGGGGAAAATCGGGATGCAGGGCCATTATTGCATATCTTCAATGATTTGGCGGAGTATCTTGTTCATGACTCCGATATGGGTTGTACATATGTGAAAAATCTCCTCAGCATCGACATCAAAGTAGCGATGGCTGATAACATCCCGCAATCCCATGGCCTTTTTCCAATCAATTTGAGGGTATTGCGGCAGCAAAGACCCGGCGGTGATTTTGTCCAGGTTTTTGAGCCCCTCCCCGATGGCGATTAACAACATGCAAATACTGTCGAGCTTTTCCATTCCGGCAGAAGACTCCGTGAAATTTTCCACAGATTTTACCGGTTCAAATCTCTGTAAAATGGTCGCTGTCGCCGTATGAAGCTGTTGCAGAATTTCCAGGACCAGTGCCTTGTCATACATAGAGCGCCTCCTGATCGATCCTGCTCTTCAGAAAAGCATTCATCTTGTCCCTATATCTGACAATATCCACGGGACAATGCAGTTGCTCTTCCAGATCCTGCTTGATGCCGATGAGCTTGAACATATCAGGCGTCGTAAGTTCCACCACCACATCGATATCGCTGCTTTCGGTCATGCTGTCTCTGGCTGCCGATCCGAAAAGGCCAAGCCTGACAATCTGGTATTTGTCCTTGTTCTTTTCCATGAACCGTCGTAAATGATGAACGACTTCATCTCTCTTCATCGTTTTCCTCCCAGATAACTGTTCCGGCTCAATCTGCACCGGCTTGCGGCAACCTTTCCAAGCCTGGCCCATATTTTCTCGAAAATTTTGTCTCCGGGGACAGCCTGTACATCTCCCGATCTCAACTCCGCCCAGCCTCCGCTTGGCAACGGCAGCCCCACTTCCAGTCAATTTCCGATCTGTTCATCTCGTCACCTTTGCCGGTCTTTAAAATATTCCTTGGCCGTCTCCACTACCCTTTTCAGCAAGGCCAAATCATCCGGTTGCATATCCTGCACCTTAAGCAAAGCGCGAATTTTCTCTTCGCTGAACTCTCCATACAACTGACCGATGGCGACATTCAAAAACGCCGGAGTCAAGGTGGAAACATTGTGAAATGAAAGGGTTACCCCCCTGTTTTCCTTAAGGATAGCAGTAAGGCGCTCATACACCTTCTGCCCGTCGCCGGAGGCAACACACAGCGGGCTACCCACCACCTCAAAAATTGATATAATTATATCCTTCTGTATGATCCCAACCCCAGAAAATATCTGTCGCGCTTCCCTTGCCTGTTGCGACAATCGTTGAGTTTCAGTCATGATGCCCCTTCATACCGACACCTCGATGATGGTCATGGTGTCGTTGCCGAAGATATCCACCACCTTGACCGCGATCTTGCGGCGGCCGGGGGCGGCTTCGTGGGGGATGCTTTTCAGTTCCAGGGAGCGGTCTTTTTTGGTGCGGAAGCTCTGCCACTCGTTTTCGAAGATGTAGTCACCAGTCCACTTCTCTTCCACCTCGCCGGTGGCCGCGTTCTGCTCGCGGATGATTTCGCGCTTGCTCTCGAAATCAAAATCCACGCTCCAGTAGTCGATCCAGTCGGTCCAGTGACGGGTAAGCTGTTCGCGGCTCATGACCCCTTTCTTGTCCTTGATCAGCTTGACGATCTGGCCCTTTTCCACCACGATCCTGCTGCCCGCCTTATTGACTTTGCCCAGCGCCGCTTCCGCCTGGGCGATGGAATCCTGGGAATAGAAGACCGAAAAATCGGTAAGCTCCACCGCCACCGTGGCGGGCCGGCCTTTCTTACCGGGGGTGACATGGGGTTTGACTTCGATGAAGGAGACATCGTGGAACACAACCTGATTCTTCTCCACCGCCCGCTTGTCGAAGACCTCGGCAGGAATGTACTTGGGGGCGATGTCGATCCCCTTGGCCCGCGCCTCGTCGAGCACGTTGGGGAACAGCCCCATCTCAAACTCGAAGCCCAGGATATCCACTTTGGTGATGTGCTTGCGGCGGCACTCCAGAATGATCTCTTCGACAAAGAGCCGGGTGACCGGCAGGTTGACCGGCCCCACCGCCACTAGCCGACCGGCCCGCTTGCCGTGGAAGCACTCGAACTGCTCCACCTTTTCGGCCCGGTAGGCCGTAAGGATCAGATCGAGAAAGGCCGCCTCTCGCTGCTGCAACTGCTGGCGCTGCTCTTCCTCGCGCAGGTTGGGGTTGACCCCGATGAAGTGCTGGCGCTCGTATTTGCCCAGGTTGAGGATTTCAAAGGCGCGGTAGTCGCGGCCATCCTTTTTAAGCTGCCGCTGCACCCCGATCATCCGCTTGCGGGTGGTGTGGACGGCGAACTTGCCCAGATCGGTGCAGATCCACCGCCGCCCCAGCTTCTCGGCCACGGCGGCGGTGGTGCCGGAGCCGCAGAAGAAATCGGCCACCAGATCGCCTTCGCTGGAGGATGCTTTGATTATTCGTTCGATTAAAGTTTCAGGCTTCTGAGTTGGATAGGCAGCCCGCTCAGGATGATTTCCACGAAGAAATTGCAGGTCAGACCAGACGTCATTCAGCGCCTTTCCTTGCGAGATAATCTCCTCAACAGATCTTTTGTAGGGTTCTTGGCCTGAAGCTTGACCTCTTGTCTCCCACACCCATTCACGGCCATGCTCATCTGTGTGGACTTTCCTTCTAAGTCCTTTTAACCGCTCTTCCTTGTCATATGGTATTGCTACAGCTCCCATGTTGATGACATTTCTTTCTGATCTAGCATAAAAGAAAATGGTATCGTGCTTGCAGTTAAATTTACTTTCTATGTGCATCTCGCGTCCAGGATAATGCCAAATAACTTCATTTCTAAAGTTATTTGCTCCAAAAATTTCATCCAGAACACTGTGGATAAAACCGCTGGTTTTCCAATCACAATGCACATAGATACTCCCATCATCGGCCAGCAAATCCCTCATCAGAATCAGCCGTTCGTAGATCATGGCGATGAAGGAATCCGCACCGCGACCCCAGGTGTCGCGGTAGGCAATCTCTTCGAGGATGTTGGGCCTTTTGGTAAAGGTATCGCCGCCGATCTCGATATCCATGGAGAAATCCGCGCCCACGTCAAAGGGCGGGTCGATGTAGATCAGCTTCAACCCGCCCTGGGTTTCGATTTCCTCCCGAAGCGGCCCGTTTTTCAGGGAGGAGAGAATCAGCTTGTTGTCGCCCCAGATCAACTTGTTGGTCCAGCCCTTGAGCTGCCGCCCGCGCGCGTCCACATCAAACAGGCTCATCTGCCTCGCCGTATCCGCCGGTTTCTCCGCCCGCGGCTCATCCACCTGCTCGATGGTCTGAAACGGCAGCACGATATTACAGACCTCATTGGTCTTGCCGTTCCAGACCAGCTCTACCTCCCGCTTATCCTCAAACAGCAGAAACCGGTACTTCTCCGGCAACTCCCGCCCCGACTCAACAAAGCGGATAATCTCCTGCTTTTCCTGTTCCGACAATTTCAGCATTGTTTGTCCTTGCTATTCCGGTCAGTGCTCATGATGGTGGATTACTGTCTAATCCCTAGTCCAAGAGAGCGGAAAAATTGAGGACCACTTGTTTTTGAACTGTTTGAATTGAAACACCCTTGAGTTCCGCTAACTTATCTACCGTGCGACCAACGTCGCCAGGTTCTATAGGGATTCCTGCCCTTTTGAAGAAAGGGCCGTCCGTTTCCGTTAGTAGCCGATTATCAGGAATCACTCTAGCAATGCGTTCTCCATTTTGCGTGCCCAACATCTGCTCGTTCACGGAAAAAAAACAACCCAATTCAACACCACGTTGAGCATCGGAAACGCTTCCAGTAAACCAGTGCAAAACAACTTTTCCCCTATCGGTTGGTAATAATTCCTCAATGAGGTCTAAGATATATTTCGCGGCTCGAACACTATGCACACTGAGAATCTTGTCTCCCGCATTAGCACACAAACCTAGTACCGTGCGAAATACCTGCTTTTGCAGATCGAAAGATCGATAATGGTGTGGTCCAGCGTCGAGCCCAACTTCGCCGACGTAGCGCGTATCCGGGAGGAGGCGCTTAAATAGGTCCAACTCACTCGCCCTTTCCTCAACCAACTGAGGGTGCAACCCAAGCGCAACGCGGACGAACTCGCTGTTGATTGCAAGCTGTCGATTGCGCGGAAAGGCCTTCGGTGTTGTGGTCACAGCCAAAGTAGCCGTCCGCCGCGCGTCACACTTAGCGATCGCCCCCACCAGGTCCGGATACAGATCAAGATGGCAATGAAAATCGACGAACTCTGGCCGCATCGCGTCAACTTGGCTTCGCTGTCACGCCGTCCAATAACCCGGCCACTTCCAGAACCCCGCGTCGGAATACGTCGGCATAGTCCGCCACCTCGGAAGGTACGTCAATCAACGGGCCTGGCTTGTGGACCAGAATCTTGGCCAACGCCGGTCGTCTTTCGATGCGCTGGGCCAAGAGCTGGAAAGATCGGACGTCTTTGCCCTCCGATTTGTCCGTAAAAAGTGTCTGGGCCGTGAGATCGGGAACCGTGTAAAGAGTTGGATCAGGCTTTCCTAATCCTGCCTTCAAGGACGCACGGCGGATAATACAAGGCACGCAGTAACCACAATGCCGCGGCGAAAGCTTCTTGTGGCGAGCCTTCGCAGGCGACGAACAAGACATTGAGTTCCCGACCTCCCTCTTGAGGAAGTCTTGATCCGCGCAGGAGGCCACCATTTCTCCCTTAGTGCGGTGTCGATAGATGTTCACGAGTGTGGCCTCGATTCCGATCTCTTGGATCAACCGGTTAACGCCCGCGACAAAATGGGGATGGGCCGTCCGCGTGCTTAGCGCGCCAAACCTCAAAGGGTCCAGCGGTACGTTAAGGGCGATCAAGCCATTCTCCGGTACATTGACAGTAGTCGGCTTACCTAGCGCCGAGGCTGCCAGAGATGCCAATGCAAAAAACAGGAAAGATCGACCTCGCTGGGTGTCCTCAACCTCGCCTGTGTTCAGATGGTTACGGTCGAAGCCGAGACGCACACGGATGGACCTATATGCGGAATTGGGGAATCGTCGCTGGAGACGATCCAAGAGATAAGTCTGGGCCTTGGATGTCTCCGCATCCCAATAGTGGCTGATAAAAAGCGGACGCCTATCGCTCTTAATCAGGTTGATCGCGCCAATCAAGCTGTCGAGTCCTCCAGAGAATAAGCAGACCTCGGTAAAGCTGTAGAGTGGGAGTTTATCCGTCGGCGTAACAAGTGATGACATCCGTTTCTGACGTGACCGAAAAAAGAGGCGCCAGCGGTCGCCGGTCAGAAACTTTAGCAGGGCTTCGATCTGGCGGGATAATCCGCCCCATTGAACATGATCGGAAACCGGCACGTAGAGATCGATCTCGCGGGTCCAGCCATCCTGAGCGTTAACCTTTCGCGACACCCGCGTATCCCCCGCGCTTACCAAGGCAGCGACAAGGACCAGATCCACCGCCGATTCTGATGGCCTAAGACCGAGCAAAGATAGCTGCTCCAGCGCATGGCCGATCCCAAAACCAAGGCGCCGATTAGCGTTCAGGAAATCGATCTCATAGACTGCGGAGTCCTTTTGAATAATCGGGATCTTCGCTTTGTCGTCAGGGCCAAGTCTGCCGATAAGACTAAACCTTCTCATGATGTCTCGCCCAAAGTTTGCAATAGGTCGAATGCGGCTGCATAGAGGTCTGATACGAAATTATCAATCTGCTGGATAGTAATGTCTGCCAGGCTAGACCCGCTCGCAGCAAACCTGTCTCGAACACAGCCGTCGACGAAGTCGTGCAACATGTGTTGCGCCCTCTCCACGGAAGCGAGATCGGGGGAAACCCGGATGCTATTCGTGCCGACCTCATTCAAAATTTTTCCCTCAATCGACCGGCTGACAACTCCGATAAAGAATTCCTGGAGATCCTCTGCGGTCAGATCGTCAAAGTTGCCGACGCCCTCGGCCGCCAGGGCTGCGACCGTCTCAAGCATCGCATCACGCGCAATGGCCTCATCGATCGTCCCGCCTGGTGGACACAGAGCGTCTGTCAACGCGACGAATACATCTACAGCAGGTGCCCCCGCTAGTCCTTCGAGGTTGAACGGTTGTAGCGAAGCTGTCGGGCCTTGCGTCACAAAGCTACGGGCAAGGCCAGCGATCCTGCTGGCCGCATCCCGCGAGCTAGGCATGCGCTGCGTCGCGCCACGACCTCCGCCACTGGCTGCGACGTATTGCCCCGCGCCACGACGGATAGCTCTGTTATCCGACGTGCGGGTGCCCCGCGTTAGGTTTCTACGCGCGTTGCCCAACCCCGTATCGGCAGGAATGGGCCTCAATGGCGGGTAGGCTGATGGGGACGCAGGATTTTCGGCGCCTATAGCTTCGTCACCTACACCGTCGTCAAACGCCTGTGCACCATCGCTTGGTGCAGCAACGGGCGCTGACGGTGGATCGTCCACCCAACTTGGTACGAGACCACTCTTGGAGCCACCAAAGGTTCCCGAAGTACCCATCAGCGCTTCCCCCCTCGCTTGTCCATTTGCACGACGGCCTTGGCGGCCGCCTGCAAAGGCTTGTTGCCATCTTGCGCCGCCCAATCCAACAGGATCGTCTTAAAATCTCTCTTCGCCGCCTCTGACGTCAAAGCGCCTGCCCAACCGCTAACGCCCCATGGTCCAAGCTTGGATACCGGTAGTCCTTTCAGGAGTGCAACCAGCGGGGGTTGCAGAAATTCATGGTGTTGACAGATTACCGCCAGCCCTTGCGCGCCTGGCGGTTGTTTACTGAGATCCTCCACTGCCGTGATCTTGGCCCGCAATGCATCGAATAGTTGCTCAGCCTCGGTTGCATGAAGACGCTCAACTTCAGCAGCTGCCTGTCTCACTTGGAGGGGCGGACCACTCAGCTTGGCTAGCAGTTCGTCGAGTTCTCCAAGCGAAGTGACTGCACCGAAGACGCTACGCCGATCGCGGGTCACGAAGACATAAGGCCGCAGATCGTATTCGGCGAGTGGCGGATCGATCTTGGCCCACTGCTTGGCCCACTCCAGATTTGGCCAGTCCGGGAGCGTCGGGATACCGACGTCCACCTCTGCCAGCTTGTCAGCTTCTCTGGCACCCTTCGGTTCTTCCCTGGCTTCCAGCCCATCACCACGAACAGCGGCCTCCAAAGCCGCCAGCTCCTCAGAAGCTCCAGTGCCGGCCGCCCCCCTTGCAATCGCGTCATAGACCTCGGGCGCGAAGCGTTCCGCGAGCATGATCTTTGCGAGGACAGCGGGAATGAGGTCATCACCAAACCCACGCTCCTCCGCAATCGCGAGACGTAGCATCATGGTGTTGAAGAAGCGCTTCACTTGGCGCGGATTGCCGCGCGCCCCGTCCGTCAGGATTGGTGCAATCCTGTAAGCGAGGTCAAGCGCGCGCTCGACCGAATCCGGCACGGAACCAAGCGCCTCGGTGACACCTTTGCGGTCAAGACCTGGCCCCTTCCACGGCTGTTGCAGCACTTGCCGGGCAAACTTGAGCAGCTTCTGAAAATCGCCCGACATCTCGCCTATCTCGTTCAACACAAGGAGGAGCGTGATGTAGATTCTGGTCTCAGCATATCCAAGCGACGGCAACCGGAACGGCACTTGAATTAATTTTTCCAGGTAGTTGCGGGCATAAGTCGCTGGCCCCGAGGCGACCGGGAGGTCGGGAAAATGCTGCCGCACAGCATACTCTATCATGCCCTCGTCTGCAGCGATCACAAACGCTGCCTTGGGCACGAACAAGAACAGACGGATCGCCTCGAGGGTCTCGATCGCCGTCTTCGGTAAGCAACGATCTAGGTCATCGACCAACACTACCAACCGTTCGATGTCGGCGCAGCGCAAAAGCTCCTCAAACTCCTTCCGGAATGCATGCATTTGCTCCGGAGCTGTTTCCGGTTCAGCTTCCTTCAAGTACTGTCCCGCTTGCTTGGCTACCGATTTCAGGTCAGCTGCGGTGATCGATTCCGTGGACTTTCCGATCAAACCAGTGGCAGCCTCGTACAAATCTTTGAGCGTGTCGGGGTGCGGAATACCCGTTGCCAAGGTGAAGGCCAAGCTACCCGCTTTACGGGCAGCCTTCATCCAGTCAACCCGGCGAAGTACCTTTTTCGCCTGGTCAATGACTTTGGTGGATGTCGATCGCTTCTGGAGCAATTCATCGACAATCGTCTCAATAAGGACAGCTTTCGCATCCTCGTATCCCTCAAAAAGCCACCCGTTGAAACGGACACAGAGGACGCGTTCACTCTTGGCGAAGGCTTCCTCCACCATCATCAGCACACTGGATTTTCCGGCACCCCAGTCACCATGCACGCCAACGGTGAGCGGTTCTTCAGACTTCTCGTTGATTAGACGCGCGACGGTACGTGCAATCGACTCGTAGTAGAGAAGATCAACAGCAGTCTCATTATCGGGTACGATCATTTCCTATTATCCGTTGTTATATTGAAAATCTGGGGACATAATACTTTTCCCCTATAAGGGTAAGAATCGGGGGCAGACCCCGATTGTTAGAAAAACCATTATTCTTTGTAGTCTCAATTTTCAAAAGGCGTTGTGTAGCGACACGCAGGATACCTCGTACACCCCCAAAACTGCCGGCCAGCCATTGCCCCTTTCTTTGCGGTACGTATGACCATGGGGCTGCCGCACTTCTGGCAGACCAGCGAAGGCTGGGCATTGACCGGTCGCATCACGGTATTTTTCAACCCCTTGGTGAGTTCATGCAGGGTCGAACCGTCAACAAGCTGGATGTTGTTGTTGCGGGCAAAATTCAGTGCATCCTGGGTGAATTCGCCTGAGGTGACAACTATCCCGCCTGATGCCCCCATGCCGACCATGACACCCAGCAACTCGCGAACAGGCTGGACACCCACCTTGTACGCCTTCCATTGCTTGCATTGGACCAGAATTTTTTCTCCCTTTCTGGCCAGGACGAGGTCAGCCCCACCGTCTGGCCCGGAACCGCCAAGCTCTTGCACCTGGAATCCCTGCCGGCGATACGCCTCGCCGACCAGCATTTCAAATTGTTGCCAGGACATGACGTTCAACACGTCTTTGCCAGGGCTTTGCGCCACCTTGTCGTGCAGTTTCCTCCGGACAAACTGGTTGTAGGCGGATATGGCAGCGCCTAGAGTGCACACGAAAGGAACGATGAGTTGTCCAAAGGTTGCAAAAACACGGAGCATGCTCGGGACGACGACAGAATTCAAATCCTGCATGCTGTCGGCGCGAGGTATTTCCTTCAGTGTATAGGCGTGGAGCAGAAAATACGAAATGGGAGCCAGCAACGTCCCAACCCACCAGGGCAGATAAGAAATGATTTCTATAAGGTCTTCGAGGAAGCTCTGTTTTCTTCTGGCCATGTCAATTAACAATCGGAAGGTCAACGAGTAGATTCAATGCAAATTCATTTCACTTTAGCACTTCCGGCGGACAATACAAAGTGAATAAATCCAGGGGGATCTAATGGGGGCAGAGCAGTGAGGAAATCCTTGCAGACAAGCTGGTCGCCCTCGCCCTCAGGCCCAACCGGCTCAAAAATCGCGATCTCTGGGATATCGGCTAGCTGAAGCAGCAAAATATCACCCTGCCCTTGTCTCTGATCCCGAACAAGGTCGCGGACCATAAATGCTCGCGAGAACAATTTACGGTGCTACTGGGTCAACGGTTGCATGACCTGGTCGATAAACCAGAAATCCGCAAAGCCATCCAGGAAATGGGACGCTTCTGCCCCCCAACATCGATCGTACAAAGAAAGAGTTCTAGGGCTACCTGACCGATCTGATAAGCGCCGAAGGAACCAAGATCCTCCAGTATCTGCAAGGGAGTGGGCCCATCGAACATTTTGCAATGTGACACTTGGAAAAGAAACGAGAAAGCAGAGAGAGAGGAAGCAAGCCGCGCCGATGGTATTGCGACGGCAAACGGGAATATCTAAAATTCACCCCAATTTCTCGGCCAAATCCTCTGCTTTCAAATGGGTATACCGCTGCAGTGACCGTACATCCTTGTGGCCAGTGATCGAGGCCACCTCCATGATATTCAGTCCCTTTTCAAATAGACGGCTCGTGGCTTCATGGCGGAGATCGTGAAAGCGCAAGTTTGGAAATTTATCAACTATCTTGATTCCACCCTCTTTTTTTACCCGCGATTTGCACAGCCGGTCGAAAGCCTGGGTGATCCCATCTTCCCGCCGCAGCCTCCATACTCCGCCATCAAGTTGGCGAGGGAGGTTGCGAAGGATTTCACCTGCGCGTTGGGAAAGCGGGATGGTCCGAGGTACAAGGGTTTTAGTCTTCGGAATGTGCCACGTTCTCTTGTTTAAATTGATATCCTCCCACCGCATTGCCGCAATCTCGCCCCGCCTTGCCGCTGTCTCGAGAGCAATGATGATAATGCTCTCGATCTCCCGGCATTTTGATGCCCGGGCCGCTGCGAGCAATTTCTCTTCCTCTCCGGCTCGAAGCCGCCGATCCCGTCCGGCCGGCAAAGTCGGTTTGCGGATCTGGGCAGTGGCAATACCCTTGGGAAGGGGTATCCCCCAATCAATGACGCATTGCTTCAAGATGCGACCGAGCAGGCCGATCTCGTGCTTTACGGTCTGAGGGGAAGCGCCCTCTTTGAGTCTCAGGTCACGGAATTCAGCTGCATGGGACGAATCGAGTGAGGCCAGCGCCAGCTCACCGAATTTGTCAATGAGACGCAGGAGCCGTGCGTTTTCCGTTTTTCCCTTATTGGCCAGGCGGGGGAAAACCTCCTCGCGGTACCGCTCACCGGCTTGGCGAAATGTCATCCGATGGGCAACGAGAGAAGGGAGAAAACCTTTCCGGTCGAATTCCGCCTCGACTGAGCGTGCCCACGCCTCGGCGTCGCGGCGGTTGTTGAATGTCTTTGTGATTGTTTTGTGCCCGCGCTTCCGAACTTTCGCGCGGAATTGGTAGTTCCCCCGATTCTCGATGGTTGCCATCCGAATCCTCCTTTTTGGCAAGCTGTTGTCCCATGAGCGTCACCAAAAATAAGAGAAATTTAATTATATGTCAAGAAAACAATTATTTATGCCAATCAATATTGGCCTCCGAAGCCAAAGGCCGCGGGTTCGAATCCCGCCTCGCCCACCATGTTCAGAAAAAACCATATTTATTTCCAACCCTATTTCCAACCTGCCGGGCTCGTTTTGGTTTTTTTTGGC
>Ga0068713_1001674_pt1 | contig 27120 bp, 20 predicted proteins | sample MTBAKSrepl2MetaG_FD_62223 | JGI IMG/M metagenome (GOLD analysis project Ga0068713, IMG submission 62223) | Enrichment culture microbial communities om Arthur Kill intertidal strait, New Jersey, USA, that are MTBE-degrading - MTBE-AKS2 (Arthur... | ecosystem: Environmental > Aquatic > Marine >...
AACTTTTCTACCGGGGCAGGGAAGCGCTGGGCCTCTTTTATTATTATGCCAATAAAGATGAAAAAGCCCTGGAGATATTTCAGTCCATTGACGCGGATAAGCTTCATCACGACTATCTTCTCAGCTACTATCTGAACTACAGCAAGCTTCTCTTCTTCCTCAATGAATACGAATCTTCCCTCCGTATGTGCAGGAAAGGGGCTCTTCTCTCAAAAAAAGAGAAGAACAGCGACTTCCGTTACTACTTTCTCAATGTCAAGGGAATGATCTACTCCGGCCGATACCGGGAAAACTACGCCATGGGTCTGTACGAAGCGGTCTATAACTACCTGCTTCGAAACGGCGTGAAAAAAGAACTCTCCAATTTCGTCATGAACTATTTCAATATCCTGATCATGACGAAAAACCATTCTCTTCTCATGCACCGGGGTAAAGAGATCCTGAAAAACCTCAAGGGGGACCCCTACCAGGTAAATAAGGCAAAACTACATGCTCTGCTTCAGATGGCCCAGTCTTATCTGACAAACAGCAACTATTCCAAGGCTCTTGAGTATTTGAATAAAGCCTACGCTCTGGCTAAATCCACCCAGAGCTATGAAGAGATGATCTCGATCCTGAACTCCCGGGTCGTTGCAAAATATTATATCTACTTTGACAATGAACGGGCCATCGAGGATCTGAAAGAGACCATCGCCATCGCTAAAAAACACCAGGCCCCTTCCCTGGCCGATTCAGCCTTTTTCAACATTGTAGAAGCTTATCAGGATTGCGGACGTTTTCAAGAAGCCCTGGAAGCCTTTCGGGATTATGCCCGGTCTGTCATCGCCCCTCATCACAAAAAGAATATCCAGGGGTATCTCATCTTCCTCTCCAGCGGCGCAAGACTCTATATCCGGACCGGCCAGCAGAAAAAGGCCTTCTTCTTTCTACGGCTCATGAGAAAGCATATGCGCGGATCCGCTGTGATGAATAGTGGCCGGTGGGAAAACCTCTATCTTATGGAAAAAGCCTATTACTACTTTTTTACCGGTCGCGCCCTGCGTGAGACAGCAGCCCTTGAGGATTATCTCATGCGCCAGGAGTCTGTAGAAGAAGACGCTCCGGGCCAGGCTCCGGTTCAGGAGATCATCGAAGTGATACTGAACCTCCTCTATGCCTACCACCGCCTGGGCCGACACGAAGACAAAAATATTATGTGGGACAAGGTGAACAGCCTCTATCCCGAAGCCAGGACCCAGGAAAAAGAGTTCAACTGGCCTTTTTACCAAGGCCTTGTGGAAGAAGAGCGGAAAAAGGCCGCGTCTCTTTTTGAAAAAGGAATGCTTACGGCTATCCGCCAGAAGGATTTTACACACATCGACCTCATTGCAATGGAGCTTCTCAACCTTTTGAAAAACAATAAAGTTAAGTATTTTAATATTTCGCTGCTTCTCTATTTTTCCCTGAAGATGGTTTATGACAACCTGCCCCCCCACCTCAGGCCAGGGTGGTCCTCTGTGGAGTATATAAGGTCTGTCATCAGAGAAGTTTCGGAGATCTTCTCGTTCCTCCCCTCCTCAGGGAACATCCTTTCTCAAAAGACAGACGATGTGGTGAGAAAGGTCCAGTCTGCTCTCTACCGGGATTTCACGAAAGACAATATCCGTAAAGCCCAGGCCCTCAACCGCGCTCTCTGGTCTTCCGACTTCAAGGATTCCCTTCGCCTGATCCTGCTCTTTTTACGAAAATATCTTCTTGTTGAACGGATCATGATCTCTCTCAACGACAGTCATGACTCCTTCGGGGAAGTGAAATATGTCAATGCAAGACTCTACAGCGCCAGAGAAAAGTGTGACGAGACCCTTGTTCAGAATGCCTATATGAAAGGGGACTATGTCATCAGAAAAGATTATTCTTTCGGATCGCCCCTGACCACGCTGGTGATCCCCCTTATCAACCCCACAAAAAAGAATCTCTCCTACCGTCGCGAAAAGAGGATGAAGAGCATCTCTTTTTCCGATATCTATCTGGGATATATCTATGCCGACACAAAGCTTCCCCTGTCCAACGTCACACCCTCTTCTGTGGATGCCATCAAAGCTTATACCGAACTGATCCAGATGATCATCCTCTATAATCAGCTTCATGAGGATATAATCCTGGACAAGACCACCTACCTGCTCACCCGCCACGCCTTTTTAAAGGAGTTGAAAAATCGGCTTCGCCACCATAAGGGACTGGAGAACAAGTGCGCCTTTCTCATGATCGATATCGATCACTTTAAAAAAGTGAATGACCGCTACGGCCATCAGAAGGGTGACGAGGTCCTCTGGAAGATCGCCTCTCTTCTGAAGAAAGGGATCCGCAGAAATGATCTCATCGGCCGTTACGGCGGAGAAGAGTTTATCGCTGTTCTGTTCAACCTCACCAGGAAGGAGGCGGAAAAGAAGACCGAAGAGTTGCGCCAGGCTATTGAAAAATCTAAGATCATGCAGAATATGCCCGTCACCATCAGCATCGGCGGCGCCATCTATCCTGATGATTCAGAATGGATCAATATCCTCATCAACCAGGCGGATTCCGCCCTTCTCGAAGCCAAAAACCGGGGAAGGAACCGTGCTCTCTTCTGGAACAAGGCCTTACGCTCCCAATCCCATAAGAAAGATTCCCTCTACGGGATCATCACAGAAGACTTCTCACGGTCTGAAAATATGGTGAGGAATCTTCTTGAGTTCTTTGATGTCTCTGCTGAAGACCCGTCTCTCCTTTTTGAAGAGATGATCAAGCGGCTGATCATAGCCGTTCCCCACACTCATTACGCCTACCGCTTCACCTCTTCTTCCGGAAAAGAAGCGGAAATAGTCCAGGAAAACTGTCTTTTCGACCCCGACGAGGTCCTGTCTCTTGACCCCGGGTATCATATCCTGGCCAACTGGCGCTATTTAAAAGAAAAGACCGGCCCCATCCATTATGACCTTATCTTTACCTTCAGAGAAGCTTTCGGAAAAGGATTCATTATCTTCTCGTCTCCCACCACAGAGACAGAATATAACGAAGGACACTATAATCTGGTCGACAAGTTTTTTCAGATCTTCCGCTGCAAACTACAGCCCTAAATAGGACGGGTCCATATCCGTAAAGACTCGGGAACTCATCTTCCTGCTTCTCCCCTTTACAGACAGGACAGCTCTTCTAAGTTCTCTCAGGTCTGCAGAACGGAGCAGAAGGAAGGCCCTATAGAAATCGGAACGCCGGGGAGTCTTTTCAAAAGTCTGGAAATAAGCCGTCACCTCTGCTCCGGAGATCACATCCAGCTTTTGCTCAATCGTCTCACACTCTTTTTGCAGGACCTTCTGGTCTCTGTTCTCAAAAATGATACGGCAGAGACGGGTCAGCGGGGGATATCCAAGCTCTTTTCGAAAAGCGACTTCTGATGAAAAAAAAGCCTCGTAATCATGGGTCAGGGCACTCTGGATCACATAGTGGCGCGGCATCCAGGTCTGTATCAGGGCTTCCCCCTGTTTTTTTCCCCGTCCCGAACGGCCGCAGACCTGACTGATGAGCTGAAATGTCCGTTCGTTGGCTCGAAAATCTGGAAGGTTCATCATCGCGTCAGCCGAAAGGATCCCCACAAAGGTCACATTTTCAAAGTCTATTCCCTTGGCCACCATCTGAGTCCCGATGAGGATATCAGCCCCTCCCTTCTCAAATTCACGAAAGAGTGTTTTAACGGTATCATGCCGGCCCACGGTGCTTCCGTCAATCCGCATGACGGAAAATTCCGGCAAAAGCTGCCTGATCTTCTCATCGATCTTTTCTGTCCCCATCCCGCTTTCTGTAAAATCCGTTCCGCCGCAGTGGGAACAGGTGATATCATCCCGTGAAAACCTTACGGAACAGAGATGGCATTGCAGCATATGCCGGCCCTTATAATAGGTCAGCAGATGAGAACAGTGCCTGCACTCCAACGGTGACCCGCATCGGCTGCAGACAAGTGCTGTATGATACCCTTTTCTGTTCATAAAAATAATGGACTGTTCTCCCCTTTCTTTTCTTTTCCTCAATTGATCCAGCATCTCTCCGGAAAAGGGATAGGTCTTTCCGTTGTCACAGGCCTCAGATCGCATATCCACAAGAGTGACCCGGGGAAGGACCGCGGTATCATAACGCTCTTTTAATGAGTGAAGCCGATATTTTTTCAGGTAAACCGCATTATAGTAGCTCTCCACAGAAGGGGTGGCACTTCCCAGAATAACGGGGATCCCTTCCTCTTTACCCCGGTAGACGGCTGCATCCCGCCCGTGGTAACGGGGAGATTCATCCTGCTTAAAGGAGCTTTCATGCTCTTCATCCACAATGATCAGGCCAAGGCGCGCTGAAGGTGTAAAAAGGGCCGAACGGGGGCCGATAAAGACCTCTCCTGCAGAGGAAAATGCCCGGTTCCAGGCATCATAACGCTCCCTGGCTCCCATATAGCTGTGCAGGACATTCACCCTCTCTCCCAGGGCCGCTTCCAGACGATGTGTCAGATGGGCGGTAAGGGCCACTTCCGGAACAAGGTAGAGGACATCGCCTCCTTTTTCGAGAATGGCTTTCATGAGATGAAGATAGATTTCCGTTTTTCCGCTTCCGGTGATCCCGTGGATGAGATGAACGGAAAATCCTTTCCCCAGAGCTCCTCGTATATCCTGAAAGGCCCGTTCCTGCTCCACGGACAGAGTCTTCAACGACGGAGAGAAGGGACGAGGCTCTTCACCGGCGGCAGCAGAGATCTCGCGTATGGCAACGAGGCCCTTCTCCTCCAGAATCCGCAGGGCTGATGACCGCCCGAACTCTTTCAGAGGAAGTGACCCTCCCACGGCCAGGAGTCTGTCCAGGATCTCCCGCTGTCGTACAGCACGCGGGGGGATCTGCGGGATCTCCTGTTCCGGGCCTGTGTAAACCACAGTTTTCTCTCTTTTTTTCCCGTCCTTTACCGTGATACGGCTCCGGATCACCTCTTTGTCCAGATATCCTTTGATGTCTTTCTCCTCATAAGCCCCGTTTTTCATCAACGTCTTTTTCAAGACCCCTTTTTCAGGAACGAGGCTTTTCAATGCAGCAGGAGCCTGTAAAAAGAGAGGGCCGGGAAGAATGACCTCACGATGTCCGATTCTTGCCGGGGCGGGATAGACCGTATGAAGCATTTTTCCGTAAGAGATAAAATAGTAATCAGCCATCCAGAGCGCCAGTCTGAACAAGCTGTCCGGGATCACCGGATAGATGATGCGCATGATAGTTTTCACTGTTTTTACCCCGCAGGGAGGCTCCTGTTTCAGACTCAGGATATATCCTGTTTTGACTCCCCTCCGGAAGGGGACAAGGACCCGGGCCCCGAGCAGTGTGCGGCTCATCTCTTCCCCGGATGGTATAAAATAGGTAAAGCGATGTTCCTCCAGATCGGAAAAGACCACTTCGGCATACACCGTTTAGACACTCCCCTGATAACGCTTCAGAAGACGGCAAAACCTATCCCTGTCTACGCTTGTTCGGCCGCTCGAAATGAACTTGACTGCACTGTCTTCGCGGATTTTCTCCTGCCCGGGAGACAGCCGGCGGATGAGCTGACGGACCGTTCCCTTGTTCCCGTCGATGATATCCGCCTTGTGAGAAAAAAAAGATGTGATCTCTTTTCTGAAAAAGGGAAAATGAGTGCACCCCAGGACCACCGTACCGTATTCTTCTCTATTCAGAGCAGAGAAGGCCTCGCGTAGGTAGGCTGTGATCTTTTCAGGAGAAAACTCCTCCCTTTCCACAAAATCCACCAGTCCAGGGAGGGAAAGAGAATCAACCAGGCCGTTCCCGTTGAGGCGGGAGACCAGCTCGGAATACTTCTGCTGTGAGATGGTCAGGGCTGTGGCCAGGACAAGAACACGCCGGCCATTGGCTTTTTCATGTTCCAGAGCTGGCTTCACCGCAGGTTCCATCCCGATGACAGGAAAGGGGTAGGCGCTCCGAAGAGCTTCGATGGCCACACTTGTCGCGGTATTACAGGCCACCACGAGGGCCCGGGGTTTGCCCCTCTGCACGATCTCTTCCACGGCTCCCATGACCAGGGCGCGGACCTCTTGTGCCGTCCGCGCCCCGTATGGGACATGGCCGGTATCAGCATAATAGAGAAAATCGTGTCCGGGAAGAAACCTCAGGGCTTCACGGAGGACAGTGATCCCTCCCATCCCGGAATCAAAGAAAACTATGGACATATTCCTCCGGTCAAACGGAGAGGGTGGGATTCGAACCCACGGTACCTAGCAAGAGGTACAACAGATTTCGAGTCTGCCGCCTTCGTCCACTCAGCCACCTCTCCTTAACACAAGAAAACGCATGACATAAGGCATATCCTCCTGGCGGGGATACTCCGTCACATTATAAAAGAGATAGATCAGGCAATAGTATAGAAAGATATGGAGGGGCAGAAGGACAGCCAGGCGGATTGCATTGATGGCTGTAAAAAGCCCTATAGCCGTTAGCAGGCTGCTCTCTCCCTTGAAGACAAGAGAGATTCCCATCCAGCTTCCCAGTGTTCTATCTCCCCACTGGAGGAAAATCCACATGATCAGGAAAAAGATGCCGAAAATGACATAAGTTCCAAAATTTTCCCGCAGTATTATGAAGGCTTTTTTTACAGAGGTAAAGTATTTTCTCCGTTCACGGTAGAGGAGGATAAAGATATTCCAGCGAACCGCCAAAAACAGGATGATGATGAAATAGTACAGCCCTGTCATGAGGTAATGGTTTATCGTGCTCCAGCTGCTGTCTGAAGTCATCCGGGTGATGAAAGGAAACGCCGTCATGCTGATAAAACGCATAAACATGAGATAGGCCAGGTCAAGGGCCGTGAGGAAAAGGGCGGGGCGGAGAAAGGGCATGGGATTTTCTCCTGCACAGTCCGGATTTTTATGGAGCTTTCGTATGAAAAGATATTCAAAAAAGCGGTCGATGAGGATGAGAAAAGCCCAGAGGCAATAGTAGGCCCAGACATCCAGCGAGAACTTTCCCAACGGGACTCTTGTATCGATAAAGACAAAAAAGAGCAGGGTGGTCAAAACGACCCACTGAGGAAGATTTTTTTTTGTAAAAAGACGCTCCTTCATGGCATGAAAGGCCTGGACAATGGAATAGAGAATCAAATTGATCATAATCTCTCCACATTAGGGCTGTCGACACCCCCGGTTAGGTTCCGTGTATCAAAGACAAGGGTTCTCCGTTTTGCAAGCTGATCAGGGTTGTACTGGTCGTGATCCGTGACAATCAGGACAAGGTCACACTTATCCATCTCCTCTTCCGTTAAATCCGTTGATGTATACCTTATACCCCCGAGCCGGAAAGAAGGGACGTAGGGGTCATTATATGAGACGCGGGCTCCATGTTTTTCCAGCATGGTGATAATAGAGAGCGCAGGGCTTTCCCGCATGTCACTGATATTCTTTTTATAAGCCACACCCAACACGAGGATTCTGGCGCCGTTCAGGGCTTTTCCATGCCTGTTGAGCATTTTGAACACCCGTTCTATAACAAATTCAGGCATGTAATTGTTGATCTCGCTGCTTGTTTCGATGAGCCTCGTATGATAATCATACTCTCTGGCCTTCCATGTGAGATAAAAGGGATCGATGGGGATACAGTGGCCCCCGATGCCGGGCCCGGGGTAAAAAGGCATGAATCCATAGGGTTTTGTGGACGCCGCCCGGATGACTTCCCAGATATCGATCCCCATCTTGTAGCAGAGGATCGCCATCTCATTGACCAGCCCGATATTGATGTTCCGGAAAGTGTTTTCCAAGATCTTTTCCATCTCAGCCACTTTCGGGCTGCTCACAGTCGTTACAGGGGCATCCAGGATCGCTTTATAAAACCGGGTTGAGAGCTCATTGCAGCTCCGGGTCATCCCTCCCACGATCTTGGGTGTATTGGCTGTCTTGTAGACACTGTTACCGGGATCCACGCGCTCCGGTGAAAACGCAAGAAACAGGTCCTCCCCAGGCTTAAATCCTTTTTTCATAAAGATCGGAGCCACCACCTCTTCAGTGGTCCCCGGGTATGTGGTGCTCTCAAGGATCACCAGGATGCCTTTCCTGGCAGATTTTGCGATATCTTTTGTGGATTGAAGGACATAGCGCTCATCAGGCTGCTGATACTTATCCAGCGGGGTGGGAACGGCAATACAGATCACATCGCATTTGCTGATCTCAGAATAATCAGTGGTCGCCTGCAGCATTTTTGAGCGTATTGCTTTTTTCAAAACCTCTTCATTCACATCTCCGATATAATTTTCCCCGTTGTTGACCATGTCGGTTCTTTTTTTCTGGATATCAAAACCAACTGTCCTGAAGCCTTTCCCGGCAATGGTCACCGCCAGGGGAAGCCCGACGTAGCCCAAACCCACGATACCCACAACGGCGGTTTTATCTTCGATCTTCTTTTTCAGAATTTCTTTATAGTGAGCCATTGTCCCTGTTGCCTCTTTCCTCAAGGATCTCCATGAGTTTAAACTCCGTGGTCATCGCCTGTATACCCGTAAGAAGGGCCAGGTAGAATCCGTAGCGGCCGTCTCGAAAGGCCCCCCGTGAAATAAATTTATCCAGAAACCGGTGCCAGAACCTGCGGACAGCTCTGTGATATGCCTTTTTTCCTGTTACGGACGGATCCTCTTCACTCTTCTGCCGGGCCAGCAGTGTGGTATAATGATTCATCTTGTCGATATAATCCCCTACGCAACGGTAGGAGTAGTGGAGCATAGGCTCTTTCAACCGGCCCACAGGGCCGTCAATGATGATCTTCTCGTGGACATGACGTTTGAGAGTCATCTCCCCCTTATCCTTATGAAACAGGCGCAGACTCCGCCCCGGCCACATATGCTTCATCTCTTTTCCGAAGGCAAATGTCCTTCTTGGGATCTCAAAACCGTAACAGTCCGGATCCTTTCCTGAGAAAAGAGTCATGATCTCTTTTTGAAGAGCCGGTGTGACCCGTTCGTCTGCATCCACCATGAGAATCCAGGGGCAGGAACACTGTTTGATCCCGAAATGCCGCTGTAAGGCAAAACCGGGCCACGGATTGACCACCACCCGGGCCCCTTCTTTTTCAGCCAGGGCACCCGTCTGATCCTCTGAGCCGGAATCGATGACGATGATCTCATCACAGAATGCCACACTCCTGATGCACTGGGAGATGTTCACCTCTTCATTTTTCGTCAGTATCAGCGCCGATATGGTCATTCGCCCCCCACGACTTTCCTGTAGGCCTCCAGCATCTTTTTTCCCGGAGGATCGTCTTTTTTTCTTTCTTCCGTCCAGACCTCACAGTTTCTTTTTAATTTATCATACTCTTCCCTGTGGGTAAAGAGATGAATGACCAACCGGGCCAGTTGATGATAATCCCCCGCTGGGAACAGAAGGCCGTTGAAGCCATGGGTGATGACCTCGGGGATCCCGCCGATATCAGAGGCGACCACCGGGACTGAGTAAAAGAGGGACTCCATCACCCCTGGAGCGATCCCTTCATTCTCCGTGGGAAAGACAGATAGGTCCATGTCGGCATAGAAATCCCAGATCTCTTTGCGGAAACCCGTAAATATCACATACTTTTCTATCTCCATCTCCCTGACCATCTCTTTGAGAACCGGAAGATAGGGCCCCTCGCCCACAATGAAAAATTTCACCGGCCCCAAGGCCTCGATGATCCCGGGGACAGCTCTGAGGAGATGGCGATGTCCTTTGTTGTCCACGATCCTCGTGATAGTGGACACACATTTGTCCCGTGCTGTAAGGCCGAACTCTTCCCGGATCTTTCCCGGTGTCCCCCATTGTTCCGGGTAGTTGAATGTGAGGATGGGTTCAAACTTATCTTCTCTGAAACCCTTACTCTTTCCCAGCGAACGGATCATAGTCTCTTTGATGCTTTTACAGCTTGTGAGTGTATAGTCGGGGGAACGGACATACATGAAGCGGCTCACCGGAGTATTTTTGACCTCGAAATCCACATGCCTCGTATGGATCAGTTTGATCCTTTTTCCCATAAGAGCTTTGACAAGAGATCCCATCCAATGGTCATGGTGAGAGTGGGTGTGGATGATGTCAGCCTTCTCTTTGATGACAACCCAGAGGATCTTTATAAGCGTGAGAAGATCGGCGTCCCCGAAGAAGGGAGCTGTATAAAGCCTTCCCGGAAAGGAGTCCCGCACCTTGACCCCGGGAGGTGAGACAAGAACCATCTCATGACCTCTGGAAGCGATGAAAGAGGCGATGTTGACATACCTTTTCTGGCCTCCTCCGTATTTCCGAAAGGCATCAAGATGAACGATCTTCATATTGACCCTCAGGACAGTCCCACGGGAAAATAGCGGAACAGGGTGCGGACTTTGTCGTCTCCTGAATAGACATTTCTCAGATCAAAAAAGAAATCGTCCTGCATGCTCTTTTTTATTCTTTCAAGATCCATTCCCCTGAACTGGTTCCATTCGGTGATAAGGACCAATGCGTGTGATTTCTCCACTGCTTCATATTCATCCCGGCAATAGGTGATCTTTTCTTTCCACTCTTTCAGTCTCCATGCGGCTTCTTTGAAACCCTTTGGACAGAATGCCCTGATCCTGGCTCCTCTTTTAACAAGTTCAGGGATGATGGTAAGGGAAGGGGCTTCTCTCATATCGTCTGTGTCGGGTTTAAATGTGAGTCCCAGCACAGCGATCTCTTTTCCCTGAAGCTCTTTCATTGCTTTTTCTATCTTTTCCACCATCTTCATCTTCTGACGCTCATTGGCTTCAATAGCCGCGGTGACCACATGGAGTTTTATTTTCTCTTTACGGGCAATATCCACAAGTGCTTTGGTATCTTTAGGGAAGCAGCTTCCGCCGTATCCCGGGCCTGCATGGAGGAATTTTGGAGAAATACGCCCGTCCATTCCCATGGCTGCAGCAATATCCTGGACATTAGCCCCCACCTCTTCTGCCAGCAGAGCCATTTCATTGATGAAACTTATTTTTACGGCAAGAAAAGCATTGGAAGCATACTTGATCATTTCTGCAGTCTCGATATCTGTAAAGACAAAGGGGGTCTTATTGAGATAGAGGACGCGATAGACCTCTTTCATAGTTTCCGCTGCTTTTGCTGTCCTTGTGCCGATAACGATCCGGTCAGGATGGGTAAAATCATGCAGAGCTTTTCCTTCTCTTAAAAATTCCGGGTTGGATACCACATCGAATGTCCATTGGACCCCTCTCTTTTGGAGTTGTTCCCGGATAAACTCTTCAACTTTTTTCCCCGTCCCCACCGGTACAGTGGACTTATCCACAATAACTTTGTATCCGTTCATGTAGCGTCCGATCTCTCCTGCGACATCCAGTACATATTTCAGGTCAGCCGATCCGTCCTCCTTGGGAGGTGTCCCCACCGCGATAAAGATGACATCACACTCTTCCACACATTTTTTCATATCTGTTGTGACCTGAAGACGCTCTTCTCTGATGTTTTTTTCGAGGATGACATCAAGTCCCGGCTCATAAATGGGCGACTCTCCCTTTTCGATGGTCTCTATCTTTTTTTTATCCACATCCATGCACAAGACCGGAAGGCCGAAATCGGCCAGGCAGACCCCTGTCACCAGTCCCACATATCCCGTTCCAACGACTCCGATTTTCATTGTCTTCTCCTTTTAATAGTGATAATAGGTTTTGCACCATTGGACGAAACGTTCCAGTCCCTCTTCGATGGATGTTTGGGGATCATAGCCCAGAAGTGCTTTCGCTTTATTCAGATCGGCAAAAGTACAATCGACATCCCCGGGTGGCTGGGGTTCTCTCCGAAGCCGGGGCTTTTTCCCTGTCTTGCGGGCAAGGAGGTCCACCAGCTCCTGGAGAGAGATTGTCCTGCTCTCTCCTAGATTGATGACTTCGCAGACATGTGGGCTTCTCTCCACCCAGTCAAGGGCAAGTTCAGTCCCCTGGATAATGTCATCGATGTAGGTATAGTCCCTTTTCATCGTCCCGTCACCGAAAAAGGTGATCTCCCTCTCTTCAAAAAGTGCCCGTGTAAATTTATGTATTGCAAGATCCGGACGCTGCCCCGGCCCGTATACCGTGAAGTAACGCAGAAGAGCCACATCCATCTTATAGATATTATGATAGACTGATGCAAAGAGTTCTGTGGCTTTTTTCGTGGCAGCGTAGGGAGATATAGGATTGTCCACAGCCATATCCTCGCGAAAGGGGACCTCTTTTGTGTTCCCGTATACAGACGAGGAAGAGGCGATCACCGTCTTGCTGATCTTGTTCTTACGGCAGGCTTCGAGAATTGAAAGAGTCCCGGAAATGTTCACCTCTTCGTAAAGTCTGGGGTCAGCCAGAGAAGGACGGACACCGGCCATTGCCGCCAGATGGACCACGGCATCAAAAGATCCTTGCGAAAAAAGAGTGTCCATCTCTTCTTCGTTTCTGATATCTGCGTGAACAAGAGAGTACCGGGATTGAGCAGCGGTTTCCTTCATGAGGCTTTCAAGGCTGCTGATCGCTCCCTCCTCTTTGTGAAGGGACCGGAGGACATTGTCTATTTTATAAGAAAGGGGATAAAAATCACAAAAATTGTCAACCACGGTCACGCGGTCCCCGCGGTCCAGAAGACGTCGCACAAGATGGGATCCGATAAACCCGGCTCCTCCGGTAATACAGTAATGGTTCATAAAAACCTCCACATGGAGGATACCAAAATTTAAATCGATGTCAATATGGGAGAAATCGAGAGGGAGAAGCCTGAAACTTCTCCCTTTAAACGGAGAGGGTGGGATTCGAACCCACGGTACCGGTTAAGGTACACACGAGTTCCAGTCGTGCCGATTCAACCACTCTCGCACCTCCCCAGTATGGCGGAGAGAGTGGGATTCGAACCCACGGAGGCACCCTTTAGTACCTCACACGATTAGCAATCGTGCGCCTTAAGCCTGCTCGGCCATCTCTCCTGGTATATGCTCAGCGGAGGAGGTAGGATTCGAACCCACGGTGCCTTGCGGCACAACGGTTTTCAAGACCGCCGCTTTCAACCACTCAGCCACTCCTCCTTTGCGAAAAGGTATCAAAGGTAAGCCCCCATGTCAATAGTATTTTTTAACTTCCGGTGATCCCCCTCTCTTCTTTACTCTTCTTTTTTAAAAAAAGTAGCAGTAGTAGTGTTTGTGTCTTTGTGAAAAAGAAGTGAAAAAGAGATGGGTGAAGGAAGATAGGCAGAAACAAAATGTGTCTTTTCGTGTGGGGGAAAGGAGAAAAAAAGATTAAAGAGAAGAAGGAAACAAGAGGGACACAAAAAGGCAAAAAGAAAACACAAAAAAGAAACATTACATTTTTTGTCGACAAAAGTATTAATGTGAATATTTTGTGTTTTGGCTGTCAAATCTCTTTGCTCTGGGAGGGAAAAAGAAGCGTAAAAGATTGTTATATATTCAGTTAGGGTGTTTGAAAAAAAGGGAAGTGCTCTACTAACAATGTTTATAAAATAAAAATGAGTTTCTAAATTATAGATATAATAGAAGATATTTTGCGAAGAAAAAAGACTTGCAGAACACGGCAGGGCGTATATCATAACTTGAAGAGAGTTGTTTCGGAGGATAACGTTGAAAGGTTCGGTTGGTTTCATTGGATCATAATCTGAGAGAGTACATCATGGATCGCCTGTCTGAAAAGATGGACAGGGCAAATCTGGAAAACCTGTTCCAGTCGGTCAATGTCAATCATTCGGGACAGACTGTCTCCTTCGAATCATACGATGAGATCTTTCTCCACAGGATCCGTGTCCTGTTCGGGGAAGAACTTGACTTTATCCTTCGCGAGGGCGTGGGAGGAAGTGTCGATGTCCAGTTCAATATTGTCGAGCGGAGAGTGGAAACTGTTGTGCATGAGAAGGACAAGGGACACATTCTCAACTTCGACAAAGAATTTTCTTTTTCCAATTTTGTCATCGGACGCAGTAATGAGATGGCTTATTCCGCCGCGTTGGCCGTGGCTCAAAGCTACGGGAAATCCATTTACAACCCCCTCTTTATTTACGGAGATTCAGGCCTGGGAAAGACCCATCTCATGCAGGCCATCGGAAACAAGGTCTATCAGTACGATAAAAATGTGAAGTGTTCCTATGTCACAGCTGACCAGTTCAGAAACGAGCTTATCGAAGCAATCAGAAATAGAACCACGGAGTCTTTTCGTGATAAATACAGGAATGTGGACGTCCTCCTCATCGATGATATCCATGTCATCGAAAAAAGTGAAGCTGTTCAGGAAGAGTTTTTTCATACATTCAATGACCTGTATAAACTGAAAAGACAGATCGTTATCACCAGTGACAGGCCTCCGGCGGATATCAATATCGAAAAAAGGCTGATCACAAGATTTGAATGGGGACTTGTCACAGATATCAGAAAACCTGAACTGGAGACCCGGGTCGCCATCCTCAGGAAAAAGGCTGAAGACATGGGCGTGGAAATCGACCCTGAACTGATGTTCTTTATCGGGGAAAATGTGACCAGCAATGTCAGGAAACTGGAAGGCTGCCTCCGCAGGATCAAGTTCTACAAAAAAATATCCAATAACATGGAAAAACTGGGGCGTAATGATATTACAGCCCTCCTGTCAGAGTTTTTTGATAATAACCTGAAAGACATGTCCGTTGAGAATATCAAAAAGCAGGTGGCTCTCTATTTCAATATGACCGTGAAGATGCTCGAGGGAAAACGGCGAAACCAGGAAGTCGTCCTTCCCCGGTTTATCGCTATGTATCTCAGCCGGCGATTCACAAATGATACTCTTCAGGCCATCGGGCAGGCTTTCGGAGGACGGGACCATGCTGCTGTCATCAACGCCTGCAACAAGATAGAAGGACGGATGAAAGAAGATATCGTCTTTCGCAACGAGGTGGACAAAGTGATCAGTTTTTTAAATAACGGAGGTTTCAAATGATGAAATTCACGTTGAAAAAAAGTGAAATCATAAAGCCCATGAATATTGTAAGGAATATCATCAATACAAAATCCATGAAACCTATCCTGCAGAACATGATGATACAGCTGGACGGGGGCTCTATGACCCTGGAGGGTTCCGATCTGGAAGTGGGGATCCGCTATCGTGTGAACGGAGTGGAGGCAGAGACACCGGGCAAGACCACGGTTCCTGCGGAGAAGTTCGTTAAGATCATCTCTGAATCTCCAGAAGAGACCATCGTCGTCATGGTGGAAGAGGAGAAAGCCTATATCGCTTCCGGAAGCGCCAAGTTCGAGATGTCTGTCATCCCTGCTGATGATTATCCCGAGTTTCCCCATTCTGAAGAACCGGCTACGCTCACCATCCCTTTTGAAAAACTTAAAGAGATGATCTCAAGGACGATAATAGGGACAGCCGTGGACGGAGCCCGCTATGTCTTCAGAGGGATCCTTTTTGAATATGAAGAGAGTATGCTGAACCTGGTTGCCACGGATTCCCATATCCTGGCCAAAGCTTCGACGAAACCCGCAGCGGTCTCGGTGGAAGAGGGAACGAGGGTCGTTGTTCCCCGCAAGGTGCTGGACGAGATACAGAAGATCGATTATGAGGGGGATGTGGTCATCTCATTTGACAAACAGCATATTCGGTTTGATGTGGATCAGATCGTCCTGGTCTCCCGTCTCATCGATGCCAAATATCCCAAGTACGACAAGGTGATTCCCACAGTCAACAATAAAAAGGCTTTTGTTCCCAGGCTCGGGCTTCTCGATTCCCTGCGCAGGGTCTCGGTCTTTGTCAACCGCGAATCAGGGAGGGCGTCTTTGCAGTTCGGCCAGAACAAACTTAAGATCAGCGCCCGGCTAGCAGATATCGGGCTGGCTGAGGATATCATCGCCGTCCAGTACGAGGACGAGGAGATCAGGATCGATTTCAACTACAAATATATCAAAGATGTCCTCTCCACGGTGGAAGACAAGAATGTCGTGATGACCATGTACAATAATGAGAGTGCCGTCCTGCTGACTCCTGAAAACAATACGGACTACCTCTGGGTGATCATGCCCCTTGTCATGCTTGACTGATGGCGGGATGAGCCTTCAATCCTTAGAACTGTCTCAATTTCGAAATATCACCCGGGGAGAGATGGAGATCTCTCCCCGTTTTAATATTATCATGGGACCCAATGGTTCCGGGAAAAGCAATGTCCTGGAAGCCCTCTATCTGTTTTTCAACGGGAGGAGCTTCCGAAAGGCCCGGGGCCGTGATATGATCCAGTGGGGAGCGGAGTGGTTCCGTCTTGTTCTGAGAGAGTCTGGGTCCGCCCATGAGAGATTTCTGTTCTATGACCGTGAACGGAATTTCAGGTACGGGATGGAACAGAGTGAACTGGGATATTCGGAATTTTTCATGCAGGTATTTCCCTTTCTCGTCAGCCGCGAAGTCTTCAACCTCTTCTACTTTTCATCAGGGGAAGTCCGCCGCTTTTTTGATACGTATATTCTTTTTTTTTATCCCCCTTACCGGGAATCCCTGCTCCGTTTTAACCGTGTTTTACAGGAGCGCAACGCTTTGTTGAAATCACGTTTTTTCAGCCGAAAAGAGCTGGAGATCTGGGATGAATATTACTGCCGTTACGGTGAGGAGGTCTCCCGGGCCAGGGAATCTTTTATTGCAGAGATCCATGAGGCCCTTCCGGCGACGTTTCAGCGTCTGTTTCCCGCCGTCCGCGATGCGCGGATCCGGCATCTTTCCTCGTTTGACAGAGAGGCTTTTTTTCACGCCCGTGATGAAGACCGGGAGCGGGGATACACGACGGTGGGCCCCCACAGAGACCGATACGCTCTTACCATGAACGGAAAAGACATGGCGACCCACGCGTCCCAGGGCCAGATGAAAAGTTTTGTGCTCTCCCTTCTCCTGACACTGCTGAGCCTTTTTAACAGCCGTTCTGCCAAAAAGGGCATTCTGCTCATGGATGATATCTTTGAGGAGCTTGACCACGCCCGCAGGAAAAGCCTGCTCCGGGAGATCACACGTACCGAAAGCCAGGTCTTTTTTACCATGGTGGAAGGAAGACATCCCTTTGGGGAAGGGAGCAGGACATTTACAGTGAAAGAGGGGGTGATCTCACGTGAAGCCGATCTCTGAACTGATCCGAAAGGTCATCAAAACAGGAGAGGCGGAACACCTTGGAGAGATCGAAGAGGCCTGGCCCGGTATCGCAGGAGAAAAGGCCGCTGCACACTGCAAGCCCCTCTTTCTGGTCAAAGGCCGGCTTACAGTGGTCTGTGACTCGTCGGCATGGCTTTTTGAGTTGAACGGAAAACGGAGAGAGATACTGAACGGGCTCAGGCAAACTCTTGGACAGGACCTGGTGAAAGGAGTATACTTCAGGCAGGGGGAAGGAGACGGAAATGGAGAAAACAAAGATCCTCATCGTGGAAGATGAAGAGAAGATCGCCTCCATCGTCCGGACATATGCAGAAAAGGAGGGCTATGAGGTGCAGGTGGCCGTAAACGGAAAAGAGGCCATAAAAAAATTCGAGTTTTTTGATCCCCACTTGGTCCTGCTGGACAGAATGCTTCCTGAAAAGAGCGGTGAAGAGGTGTTGAAATGGATCAAAAAAAGAAAAGCCGTTCCTGTGATCATGGTCACCGCCAGGGGTCTGGAGCCCGATATTCTCGACGGGTACGTGAGGGGTGCTGATGACTATGTGACCAAACCTTTCAGCCCGCGTATCCTCATGGCCCGGGTCAAAGCCGTGTTGAAAAGAAGCACTCAGCCCGCTTTCCGGGAAGTCCTCCGTACCGGGGCCTGTGAGCTTCATCCACTGGACCAGTCATGGCGCTGTAAAGGGCAGCGCATCCTGCTCTCCCATCGTGAGTTTGAGATCCTCTATCTTCTGGCATCGCATCCGGGACGGATCTTCTCCCGGGAGATGATCCTGGATCTTGTGTTCGGCGAGGATGGGGAGACTTTTGAACGGGCAGTGGACTCTCATATTAAAAATATAAGAAAAAAAATAGAACCTGACCCGTCTCATCCGGCTCTCCTGGTCACGGCCTACGGAGCAGGGTACAAGTTTTCGGAGCAGTTATGACCACTCTGAAAAAGATTCTTTTCTTCCGGTTTGTCCTTCCTGCCGTGGTGGGGATCATCCTCCTCTATGCTGCGGTGATGATCTTTATGAATATCCGCTATAAAAGGAATGTCCTTGAGCGGTTCAAACAGGACCTGCCAATGATCAGCCGTGTGGTCTTCTCCCAGAACGGGATGTTCCGGCCCATGGAGAACAGAGGGCGCATGCACCGTCCCCCTGAACCCTGGAGAAGGAATATCGGGATGATTCTGCGGGATCCTCAAGGAAAGGTCATCCTCCGCTATCCTTCCGGCCTGGATCCGCAAAAAGTGAAAAAGATCAACGAGGCCCCATTTAAGGACATGGCCACAGGACAGACTCTTGATTTTTATATTGTGGACAATAATTTCCTTACACCCCTTGAGGCCGCATTTATGAGGCAACTTTGGCTTTTCACCACAGGGGTCGTCTTTCTTCTGAGTCTTCTTTATCTCTTCTCGGTGGTCCGTTTTTCACGGAAGATCCTCAGGCAGAGTCATGAAAACGCCCATGAGGTTTCCCGGCTCACCCAGGGAGACTACGACCTTCATCTTCAGATTCCCTATGAAGAGCTGGCCCCCTTCAAAGATGGGCTGGAAAAAATGGCTGCTGAACTTCGTGAACAGGACCGGGTCAAGCGTTCGTTTATGACAAATCTCTCTCATGACATGAAGACCCCTCTCACCATCATCAGAGGGATTGTGGAGGGGATGAAGGACCAAGTCCTTACTCCCGGCAAAGCCCGGTATGAGGAACTTCTGGAAGAGGTGGGGCTCATGGACTCCTACATCGACAAGATCAAACGATATGACAATGCAGGCGTGCACACCATAGGGGAGTCCCTTCTCAGGCCTTCAGCCCTCTCTTTTCAGAAAAGATACCGCTCTCTTATGGAGATCACCCTGGATATTCCTGAGGATTTTTCTGTTCCCCTGAAAGATGCGGAGCTGGAGACCGTTCTGGATAACCTGCTGACCAACGCTTATCGCTATAATTCAAAAAAGAAGAGGAGATGCCGCATTTCAGCTGCAGCAGAGGAGGGAAGGCTCCGTATAACCGTGGAAGATAACGGAGACGGGATCGCTCCCGGAGAGCGGGAACGGATCTTTGAGAAGTTTTACCGCGGGGACAAGGCCCGGCATTCACAGGGAACCGGATTGGGCCTATCTCTGGTGAAGGATATCATCACCGCGTCGGGAGGGACCATCCGTGCAGGGGGGACCGCCCGGGGATCTGTCTTTGAAATCATCTATTAAGGAGGACTCATGAAACAACCTCACCCAGAAGAGACTGTTTTCGGCCCGGGTTGTGTGATCGGACAAGATGTCCGGATAGGAGACGGCTGTATCATCGGCGCCGGGGTTGTCATCGAAGACGGGACCGTCATAGGGGACCGTGTGCGCATCGACCCCTTTGCCCATCTGGGAAAAGAGATCCTGAAAAGCCGGAACAGCGCCGTGACAAAAGCGGATGAGTTGCCGCCGCTTACTGTGGGAGACGGTGTTCTCATCGGGACCGGAGCTGTCCTCTATCGCGGGGCCCTTATCGGCGAAGAGGTCCTCATCGCAGATTTTGCCACTGTGCGCGAAGATGTTTCCGTGGGAAAGGGAAGTATCGTGGGCCGGGGGGCTGCTGTTGAAAATGCCACGAAGATCGGACGCTTCTGCAAAATCGAGACCAACGCCTATATTACAGCCTACTCTTATATCGGGGATTTCTGTTTTATCGGGCCCTGTGCCGTGACATCCAATGATAATTATGTGGGACGGACAGACAAGAGATTCCGCTGTTTCAAATGGGTCACCATGGAGGAGGGGGCCCGTATAGGAGCCGGAGCGGTGATCCTTCCCGGAGTGACTCTGGGGAGAGACGCCCTTGTGGGTGCCGGAAGCGTGGTGCTCAGGGACGTTCCTCCCCAGACAGTAGTGGTGGGCAATCCTGCACGGGCTATCCGGCAGGTCCCGGCAGAACAGCTCCTTGAAGAACAAGGATGGCAGGATAAAAGATGAAAAAAATCCACCTGCTTCTCGTGTGGCTTCTTGTCTCTCTGTGTACTGTCTACGCTCTGGAAGGGGCCGGCTCCTCTTTTTATCCCTTTGCCCGCAGCCTTGCCGAAAAGTATCACTTGACAGCCTACCGATACGCTCTTCCATGGAACCGTGAGAGGATGCTTCTTTTTTTTGAGCAAGCTGATTCCAGAAAAGCGGACTTTTCCCCGAGGGAAAGCGCTCTTCTGGAAAGATACCGAAAAGCGGTCTTCGGCGAAGAGGGGGTCGTCCACGTCAAAACGGCCCGGGGAGACATCTCGCTGACGCTTCAGGGACGGGCGGGGTATGTTTCGGGAGAGGAGATCTGCGGGACCTCCTCTGCGCTGGATTATCTTCTCTACACAGGAGGAGTCCGGGCCAGGGGCTCTCTGGGAGCTGTGGACTTCGGACTTTCGTTTAACGATGAGACCATGCGGGGAAACCTTGAAGAGCTGCTCCGGGAAAAATCGATAGCCTATTATGATGAAACCGGCCAGTGGCGTGAAGAGACGGTAACTTTCCTTGACCTCTTTGTCAAAAATAGGGGGTGGGGATGGACCAACCTCAATGATGACGCTTCCGAACTCTATTTTGACCGGGCTGATGCCTTGATTGCTTTTCAGCAGCGGGGTTTCTCAGTAGCCGCTTCCAAAGAGGCGAATGCCTGGGGACCCGGTGAGCGGGAGCATCTTTTTCTCTCTTCCCATGCCACTTCGTACAATCAGGTCCGGCTGGCCTTCGACTGGGGGCCGGTGAGCCTTGTCTCCTTCACAGGAGGCCTGCACAGCGGGGAAAAGGAGGCCGAGAGCCTTATTTCGGATCCCGGAGCTGACCCAAAAGACAGGTACAGGCAAAAATATATCGCGGCACATCGTCTGGAATTCAATATCGCAGGACGGCATCATATTGCGTTCCAGGAGGGTGTCATCTATGCCGATAAAGGAGTTCAGCTGGGGTATGCCATCCCTTTTAATTTTTTCTGGAGCGAGCAGCATTATGAAGGAGACCGGGATAATGTGATCATGGGCGCCGACGGGCACCTCACGGTCACAGAGGGGCTGATTCTTTACGGGGAGGTCCTTCTGGACGATCTCAGCGTCCGTAAACTCACGGATTTCAGAAGGACAAAATCCGCTTATACCCTGGGAGCCCGGTTTTATCCCTCTTTCTGGGAGGATTCCCGCTTTTCCTTGGCCTATACGCGTATCAACCCTCTGGTCTATACCCATCGTTATAATATTGATAATTACACCCATTACAACACTATTCTGGGCAACACTCTGGGGCCCAACAGCGACGATTTCCGCGTCTCCCTTATGTGGGGCTTTTCAGCAGCCTTTGATGCTGGGGTGAACCTGTTTTTTACACGTTCGGGAGAAAACTACATCGACGGGGAACTGCAGTACATCAATGTGGGGGGAGATGTGGAGCGGCCTGATCTTCTCAGCTCAGATGTCCCCAGGGAGTATGCCTTCCTCGGAGGCTTGAGGAAAGAGACCATGGGGGTCACGGTTTCGGTCAACGGATTTTTTCATGCAGAGGGGAGAGCCCTTCACGGAAGCCGTGTCACGATGGAGGGGGGTGTGACCCTTATGGATTGCCGATATCGGCGTCCCGGGGACATGGGAGAACCTCTCTCCGGGGAAGGGAGCTCGGTAAAAGCCTTTTTCATGGTGGGAATCAACTATGGGTATTGAGCTCCGGGAAGAGGCCCTCTTTTCTCTGCGTCCTGTCTTTAACGCTTATCTCACATGGCTGAGAGGGGTACCTGCAGGCCTTCTCCCCGTGGCCCTCATGGTGGCTGCTGTTGAGGTCGGATCCCCGGGCACACTCCTGGCCATGGCCCGGAGCCGTCATCTCCTGGCATTGCTCCCCCTCTATGTTCTTGCCATGGGTGCGCTTTTTCTCCTTCCCGGGTATCGTGTGAGTCTTATGAAGAAGCGTTATTCCTCTTCACGGACGCTTTTTTATAGAGACCGGGTGGTTGTCTTTACAGGAATTCCGGGGCGGTATAAGTCGGACTTGCCCCGGGCTTTTATCAGAACGTTTGAGATAAAAAGAGGGCCCGGCCAGAGGCTGGCCGGGCTGTGCACACTGCTTCTAAGAGGAAAGGCTCTCATTGTGAGGGTCCCTGATATTCCCTACGACCCTCTTTTGAGTACCCTGGTGGCCGGATGGCTCAATGAGCCTGCTTCCCACCCATAAAGGGATAGGTATGAGACTGCGGCGGGTTGAAGGTCTCCTTGATGGTCCGGGGACTGATCCAGCGGAGAAGATTGAGCTTGCTTCCCGCCTTATCGTTGGTCCCTGAAGCTCTGGATCCGCCGAAGGGCTGCTGTCCCACAACGGCCCCGGTGGGTTTATCGTTGATATAGAAATTCCCTGCAGCATAACGCAGCTTCTCTTCGGCCCTGACCACAGCGCTGCGGTCCCGTGCAAAGATGGATCCGGTGAGCCCGTAGGGGGAAGTGGAATCGCAAAGGTCGAGGATTTGGTCGAAGGCATCGTCATCATAGACATAGACTGTGAGGACAGGCCCGAAGATCTCCTCTTCCATAGTGAGAAAGTGCGGGTCTTTGGTGAGGATCACCGTGGGCTGGATGAAGTAGCCTTTCTCTTTACTGCCTCCTCCGCCGAAGAGGATCTCAGCATCTTTGGAGGATTTTGCTTTTTCCAAGTAAGCCATGATGGAGTCGTAAGATTTTTCATCGATGACAGCATTGAAGAACGCCCCTAGAACTGTAGGCGGTTCCGGGGAGATCTCTTTAAGCATGGACCCCATGGCATGGAAGACAGCGGCTGATAAGGAAGCAGGCAGGTAAGCCCGGGAGGCGGCAGAACACTTCTGTCCCTGATATTCAAAGGCCCCTCTGACAAGAGCGGCCGCTACTTGAAGAGCATCCGCCGAGGGATGTACGACCACAAAGTCTTTTCCCCCGGTCTCTCCCACAATGCGGGGATATGTCTTGTACCGGGAGATATTCTGGCCGATGACGGTCCACATATGATTGAAGACGCCGGTGGACCCGGTGAAATGAATACCCGCCAGATCGGGAGACTGGAGAACGATATCCCCCACCAGACGCCCGGACCCGGGAATGAAGTTGATGACCCCGTCCGGGAAGCCCGCTTCCTGAAAGATCTTCATGAGAAGATAGTTGGAAAGCACCGATGTGGATGCCGGTTTCCAGAGAACGGTGTTGCCCATGAGTGCGGGGGAGAGAGGCAGATTACCGCCGATGGCTGTGAAGTTGAACGGGGTCACAGCAAAGACGAATCCTTCAAGAGGCCGGTGATCAGTCCTGTTCATGGAGCCGTTGGCCAGGATGTAGGGCGGCTGTTCACTGTAGATCTGGGTCATGTAGTAGGCATTGAAGCGTAGAAAATCGGCCATCTCTGCAATGCAGTCGATCTCAGACTGGTAGATGTTTTTGCCCTGGACCAGCATAGTGGCGGCATTCATCTGATAACGGTATTTTGTCGTCAGAAGTTCTGCTGCTTTCAGAGCCATAGCCGCCCTGTGGGTGGAAGAGACTTTTTCCCACTCTTTGCGTGCTGTCATTGCGGCCTCTACAGCCAGTCTGATCTCCTTATCAGTCACCTGATGGAAGACTCCCAGACTGTTTTTATGATCATGGGGTTGGACAAGGCGCTGGGTGGACGCTGTCCGGATCTCCTTTCCTCCGATGATCACGGGGATATCCCATTTTTGAGAAAGCATCTCATCCAGAGCTTGCTGAAGAGCGGCCCTCTCGGGGGATCCCGGTGCATAATCAAGAACCGGTTCGTTTTTCGGTAATGGGACAGAAAAAAGAGCATGTGTCATTATCATCACCTCCGTTATGTATGCTCGTGCATATCGTTAAGCCATGGTATCTCTTTTAAAGGGGATGTCAAGGGAGGAAACCTCCCTTGACATAATTGTTTATACTATTTCAGATAAGTATCGAACCAGCGGAGAATATGGTTCAGCCGGATAATACGGCGGTCTGTCCGTCCGCCACGGGAAAGGCCGTGAGGCTCATCGGGAAAACGTACCATCTCCGTGGGGACCCCTAGATATTTCAATGCCACAAAGACCTGTTCCCCCTGCTCGATATCACAGCGGAGATCGTTTTCGCTGTGGATGACCAGTGTGGGGGTCACGGCATTTCCCATAGTGCTCATAGGAGACTGCTTCCAGAAATTCTCATAATCCTCCCAGGGGGGTTTTCCGCCGAACTCCATTTGAAAGGACCAGTTGACATCGCTGGATCCCCACATGCTGAGAAGATTGCTCACACTGCGCTGGGTGACGGCTGCTTTAAAACGCCGGGTATGGCCGATGATCCAGTTGGTCATATATCCGCCGTAACTTCCGCCGGTGACTCCCATGCGTTTTTTATCGATGTAGGGCTTTTTTTCCATAATATCGGCGAATGTCATAAGGTCGTCATAATCCACACTGCCCCATTGATTCCAGATGGCGGCTGTATGATCCTCGCTGTACCCGCGGCTTCCACGGGGATTACAGAAATAGACAACATAACCCTGGGCGGCCAGGACCTGGAACTCATGCATGAAGTGAAATCCATACTGCATCCTGGGCCCGCCGTGGATCTCCAGGATAGAGGGGTATCGTCTCTTTTTATCGAATCCGGGAGGTTTGAGGATCCATCCCTGGATGGAGTGCCCGTGAGAGGAGAACCAGAACTCTTCCGGTTCGGAGAGCGTCCGGTTGGCCAGAAAAGCATTGAGGCGTGTGAGGATAGTCGTCTTTCCTGTTTCCAGGTCTGTGAAGGCCGCCTGGTTGGGGTCCGTGGCCGTACCAAGGAAATAGGCTGCATGCTTTTGGGCTTCATCGAAAGCGACCCCTCCCACCACACCGGGAGGAGCAAAGAGGTCTTTGACCTCTCCTGTGGAGATACGGATCTCCTTGACCAGGTTTTTTCCCTTTTCCGGGACGGAGAAATAGATCGCCGAGGCGTCCCGCTTCCAGACCGGACGGAAGAAGGGGGCTCCTCCTGTATCATTAAGGGTCAGAGAGGCGATGGTCAGGTCATGTTCCCGGGTGATGTTCACCGGCTTGCCCCCCTGAGAGGGCATGATCCAGAGCCCCTGGTTTTTCCACCACGGCTCTTCACCGAGAAATCCCGTAAAAGCGATATGCTTCCCGTCTGGAGAAGGCGAAGCCCAGGATTTCTGTCCTTTGAAATCGGTTAGCTGTTCTGTGGATTTAGCGTCCAGGGAGATCCGATAGAGCTGCTCGTCGAAGGGGTTCAGCGCCGGTTCTTCTGTCCTGTTGGACGAAAAGAGAAGAGATTTGGAATCGGGCATCCAGACAGGGTCCTCTTCATGGAAAGACCCTTTTGTGAGCTGTCTTGTCTTTCCGGTCTTTGAGTTGACGATCCAGATATGCCACTTGTTTTTCGGAAGAAATCCGGCGCCGTCGAATTTATAAAAGAGTGATGTGATATGGCGTTGGGGGATCCCCAGTTTTTTCTTCTTTTCATCCTGTTCCCGTTCAAGGACGGCTGGATCCGTTTCGCGGAAAGCAAATGCCAGCCATTTGGAATCAGGGCTCCAGGAGAGCGAGGCAAAAGAGCCTTTGAGACTGGTCAGAGGACGGGCTTCTCCTCCGTCGGCGGGGAGAAGAAAGATCTGAAACCGGCCCTCCTCTCCGCGGTCGGAAAGAAAGGCGAGAAATCGACCGTCGGGTGACCAGAGCGGGGTGTGGTCGGAGGCTCGGCCGAAGGTGTATTGACGCTCCTTGCCGGTGCGGGTGTCCACCATGAAGATGTCGGAGATCTTCTTTTCCGTCTCTTTTTCCACCCGGAGTCTGGAATAGACGAGTTTCCGGCTGTCAGGGGAGAGCGTGAGCCCTGTGAGGACTTCAAGATGATAGAGGTCCTGTGGAGATACTTGTTTTTTTTGAGCCATAAAAACCTCCTTATTTTCCATATTCTACGCCTTGCGAAAGATTTGTAAAGAGAGAGCGCGGCTTTGTTGACTTTTTTTTCAGAACCGATAGAGTAGAGAGATGGAAACAACAGTCTTTGAAAGATACCAAGTGGAACCGGGACGGGTGAGGCACATGGAGCGGACAGCTGAGTTGATGGCTCAAGTCGCGCCTCTGTGGGGTGTCCTGCCCGAAAAAGCTTATACAGCAGGGCTCTTTCATGATCTGGCCAGAGACCTTTCTCAAGAGGAGATCCTGCGCTTCTGTCGTGAAGCAGGGACAGTTCCCGAGCTCTGGGAAGAAAAACGTCCTCTTCTTCTCCATGGCGAGGCGGGTGCTTACCTGCTGAGAAAAGAAGGGCTCGTTGACGATGAGGAGATTTTAAAAGCCATCGCTTCCCATGTGACAGCCCGGGCCCCCATGACACCGCTGGCGCGGCTTCTTTATGTGGCAGACAAGGGAGAACCCGGACGGAGATGGAAAGAGGGGCGCCTTCTGCTTAAGCTGGCCGGGGCAGACCCCCAAAAAGCCTTTGAGAAAGCCCTTTCTGTGGTCATCGCCTTTCTTGCCGGAGAGGGACGCTTCATCCATCCGGCCACCATATCAGCCTACAACCGGGCCCTGGACCCCCAAGCGGAAGAGATCCGCAGGGATTGTCCCTACTGCGGGCGGTGGAGAAACCGTCCGGCTGTTGTGGATGGGATCGTCTTGAACAGTGCAGGGGATATCCTTCTGATCCGCAGAGGGCGGGAGCCCTTCCGGGGGGACTGGGCGCTTCCCGGCGGTTTCATGGACTGGGGAGAGACAGCCCGTGATGCGGTGATCAGGGAAGTCCGTGAAGAGACAGGGCTTATCTTCAAAGAGCCTCATTTTCTCGCAGTATTTGATTCTCCCGGCCGTGACCCCCATAGAGGGACTGTATCTCTGGCCTATTACGGGTATGCTGCAGGAGAAGAGCTTCTGAGGCCGGGCGATGACGCCTGCGACGGTGGCTGGTTTCCGCTCTCATCCCTCCCCCCCCTGGCTTTTGACCACGGCCGGATCCTTTCCCTTTTTCTT
>Ga0068713_1001690_pt1 | contig 26844 bp, 20 predicted proteins | sample MTBAKSrepl2MetaG_FD_62223 | JGI IMG/M metagenome (GOLD analysis project Ga0068713, IMG submission 62223) | Enrichment culture microbial communities om Arthur Kill intertidal strait, New Jersey, USA, that are MTBE-degrading - MTBE-AKS2 (Arthur... | ecosystem: Environmental > Aquatic > Marine >...
CCTTCGGAGACGGATGAATGCTTGCCAATCTGGGACGCATCATCGGACAGAATGCCCGCCAGTACCGGGAACGGCCTGCGTTGGTGAACATCGAGCGCAAAAGGTCGTTTTCGTACGGTCAAATGCATCTTCTGACAAACCGCATGAGCCATGTCCTGACAAGCGGGTTTGGTCTCCGGCAAGGCGACGTGTATGTGAATCTTCTCGAAAACGATCATGTCGCCTTCTTTCATCCATGGATGTTCAAATGCCCTGTCACCGGTGGTTGGATCGATGTGCGCGAGTCATTAGCCGAGCAACTCAAGCAGATCGACCACATCCAACCCAGGGTCGCCTTTGTCGAAACCCGCTTCCTGGATGACGTGATGGAGCCTCTCTTGGAGCGGGGAATCGATGTTGTCTGCATGGATCCGCTCCGGGAGCAGCGCCCTCGGCTTCATTACTTCTGGGATCTGGTGGGGCGGGCAAGCGACGCTGAGGTGGATGCGGAGTTTGCCTGGGACGATGCGGCTTCGCATGTGTCCGTACTGCGTTTCACCGGCGGCACCACCGGCGCCGCAAAATGTGCCATGTACACCCCGGCCAACTTCTGGGCCTGGGGCATGAATCCGGCTCACTACCTGCACACCGTGCCTTTTTCGCACCCGAGGGCTCTGCTTTTTTCGCCGATCAACCATGCGGCATCCGGTTCCGTGGTCATTCCGGTTCTCCTGAAAGGCGGCACCCTGTATACCTTAAACAGGGCTGACGTCGAGCTCATAGCCCATTATATCCAACAGGATGGTATTGAACTGATCTACACGGTTCCAACCGTGCTTTACCGGATGCTGGATCTCCCTGACAAGTACGACTTCTCCAGCTTGAAAACCATACGCTACGGAGCGGCGCCTATATCGCCCTCAAAGCTGGAACAGCTTCTCAACCGGTTGGGGCCGATCTTTGTTCAAGGTTACGGCTCCACCGAATGCTGGCCTTCCTGCACCATACTGGCTCGAGAGGACCATCGCGTTGATTCGGTTCAGCGGACCGCAAGGCTTGCCAGTGTGGGCCGGCCTTTCCCCGGTGAAGAGATACTGCTTTGCGATGATTCCGGCCGTCCGGTCTCTCCGGGTTCGGAAGGGGAGCTTTATATTCGGGGAGCCAACACCATTCAGGGCTATTACAAAGCCACGGATCTGACCGGACGGAATTTCACATCCAGCGGCTTCTGGAAATCGGGGGATCTTGGCTACAGTGACGATGAAGGGTACATCTTTCTGGTCGACCGCAAGAAGGACATGATTATCACGGGCGGCTACAATGTCTATGCAACGGAAGTGGAGAACTGCCTCAACTCTCACCCGGGGGTGTCGAGCTCAGCGGTGGTCGGAGTTCCTGACGAGGAGTGGGGCGAGGCTGTATGCGCGTTGGTGATGCTGCGGGAAGGAGCAGCTCTCTCGCCTCCGGAGCTGACTGCCTACTGCAAGAAGCGCCTGGCCGGGTACAAGGTCCCCAAGCGGGTCGAATTCGTTGACTCTCTGCCGGTCAGCGCCGTTGGCAAAATCCTTCGCCGGGAAGTGCGAAGACATTTCCAGGCCCCACCCAGAAAGTCCTCGTAAGAGCTCCTCATGCCGCACCACTTTTTCGGCGCCCGGGTTTCACCTTCCCAAGCACCCTGAGCACCCTGTCGGGTGTTATCGGGTATTCGTGCACCCACATGCCGATCGCATTGGAAACCGCCATGAGCACCGCCGACGGTCCGGCAGATGTAGCGACCTCTCCAACGCCTATGGCGTGGAGACGATGGCTGTCAAAGGGGGTTTCCAGCACCACATTGTCGATAGACGGCAACTCGAGAAAGGATCTCCACTTGTAATCGATCATGTTGGCATTCAGCATATGCCCTGTGACGCGATCGAGGACCGTCTCCTCGAAGATGGCGGTGTCTATCCCGGCCGACCCGAGACACCCGTTGAGCTGGCCTTCCAGTCCGGGAGGATCTATGATCTTTCCCGCATCCGTCGCATTGACCACCCGGATCAGAGTCACTTTTCCGGTGTCCGTGTCCACCTCGACCTCTACGAAGGTCATCATGCAATTGGTCAGGGTGTTGTCCGGCGAGAACCTTCCAACCCCGGTGCATGTGCGATCGACCCCCATTGCCTTCCAGGGGATTCGCTTCCCGGGATCGTCTTTGAGAAAAACGAACCCGTCCACGGTTTCAAGGTCTTCGGGGTGGGCCTGGAGCTTGGGGGCGAGGATCTCGAACAGCTTTCGTTTTGCGTCTTCGGCAGCGGCGATCACTGCGCTCCCGATCGCATAGGTGCCCCGCGACCCTGCTGTCCCGAATTCATAAGGATTGATGAGGGAGTCGGCGGGCGTGATGGAGACCTGATCGAAAGGGAGTTGAAGCACCTCGGCCACCATTTTGAGGAGGTTCGTCCTCTGGCCGGTGCCGTGCTCGGTCACGCAGGAAAACAGGAGCCCGCTTCCATCCGGATGCAGCCGCACGTACGCTTCGGATGAATCCTCGCCGATGTCTGCGTCGCCATGAACACCCACTCCGATCCCTCGTCGTTTCACTCCGTCCGTAGACGAAGGTGTAAGCCATCCCTTCCACTTCTCTTTCCAGCCGAACCGCGCAGCGCCTTCTTCCATGGCCTTGGTGTAATCCACGCCCCTGTACGTGTACCACAGCCCGTCGCGCCAGAAGTAGCCCTCCCCGGGCTTGACGAAGTTCTTCTTCAGGAACTCAAAAGGATCGACGTCCGCCTTTTCCATGGCCAGGCTTATCAGCGGGATAATGGCGCACTTCAACTCCTGCCCGCCAAACCCCCTCACGATGCCCGAGGCATTTCGGTTGGTGCAAACGATCGTGTTTCTGAGGTCCCAGTTGGGGCAGCGGGCCATGATCTGGAGCTCGCCGCAGCCCACGGCGACCTGTGACTGGGTGGTCATGGAGTAATAACCCGTGTCCACCAGCCATTTGCCTGCTATTGCCGTCAAGGTCCCGTCCCGTTTCATACCAACTCTCGCCGTTATGCGCGAGGAAGGTCTCAGGGTGAAAGTGGCAAGATGCTCCTCCTTGCTCATCACCATCTTCACGGGCTTCCCTGTTGCCCGGCTCAACAGGATGGCGTAGCTCTGGATCTGCCAGGACATGAATTTGGAGCCATAACTGCCTCCGCAGGGGCCGCCGATGGTCCTCACCTGGACGGTTCTGTTGGTAGCATGGAAAAGGGAAATCTTGTCCATATACGAGGCCTGGTTTGAAACCCACAGGGTCGCCTGGTCCGGTTCCTCCCACAATGCGATGACCCCGGGTTGTTCCGGTGGCAGCGGATTGGGGATGTTCTCGTACCCGAAGGTTCCTTCCGTGATGACATCGGCTTCCCGGAACCCCTTCTCCACATCCCCCATGATGATGTCCTTCAGGCTCTTGGGTCCGAAAAAGGGGACGCCGGGCGTCACCACGTTTCCGGGGAACTCATCGTAGAGTTGCGGGGCTCCGGGTTTAAGGGCCTCCTCCATATCCAGGACAGCGGGGAGCACTTCATATTCAACGTCGATATACCGAAGCGCATCCCTGGCCGTCTCTTCGGTTGCAGCCGCCACCAGCGCCACTGCATCGCCCACATAGCGCACCTTTCGATCCAACACCCTGGTACGGCGGGGCGTTCCTCCCCGCCAGTCCGGCACGTCTTCCCATGTGAGAACACCCTTTACGCCCTTGAGACTCGCGGCCCTGCTTTTATCGATACTCTTTATGATGGCGTGAGGATGCGGGCTTCGGAGCACTTTTCCGTGAAGCATACCGGCCATTTTGATGTCGTTCAGGAACCGCGCGGACCCCGTCACGATTTCCGCCGCGTCCCTCCTTGGCATCGCCTTTCCAATGTATCTATACTCCGCCATACGCTTCCTCTCCCCTTTCCTGAGACCGACATGAGGTCGACAGAGCTTGCATTCTAAGACGGGAGTGGTGGGTAAGTAAAGAAGAAGAGGGGATCACATGACGGGCGATCCGATTTCGACAAGATTGCCGTCGGGATCCCGGATGTAGACAGACATCAGCGGGTATAAAGTCCCCTGCCTTCGAACAGGGCCGCATTCGATAATGACACCATGCCGTTTCAGATGCTCGACAACCTCTTCTACAGGTTGTTCCACAATCAGGCAGAAGTCGGCCGACCCAGGGGTAGGGCGGGCTGCGCTGGGGAGGAACTCTTCACCGGCGATGTGGAGATTGATTTTCTGATTGCCGATTCTCAACGCCTTTCGGTTACCACCGAAGGTCAGGACCTCGAGCCCCAGGATTCTTCCGTAAAAATCGAGCGTGGCCTGCATGTCCCGGACAGTGAGCACCAGATGATCGAGTCGCGCTGGTTTCATGAGGTTTGGTTCTCATTAAACCCTCCACCACTGTTTGAGGAACCGAAGAGGTTCTACGATCCGGGGTAGAGGAGCATATCAGTGTTCAGTGTTCAGCGTTCAGAGTTCAGCCGGGTATCCAGGGTTCAGAGGTTCAGGGCGTGTGGTTTGTGCTTTTTCATTCGATGTTGGACGTTCGATGTTGGATGTTGGACGTTCATCTTTTCCTGAACGCTGAACGCAGTCTAACACGGGGCCAGGATCTCCATCAAACGGTTGACATCCGTTTCTTCTTCCATGGCGCGCACGCGGTCTACAATGGCCCCGCACTGCTCCTTGCTCAATACGGATGATGCCAGATTGAAGAACTTCCCGATAATCTCGTCCCAGGAAAGCGGATTCTCCGGATCCCCCTTCGGGTGCTCGACAGCGCACCGGAAGCTGCGGCCGTCCTGGGTAGTGATTTCAACCTGCGCCGGCCACTTGGCCGGGAATTCCTTTTCGATTTCCTCATTCTCAACACAGATCACGCGGCGCATCATCTCCCGCACCCTCGGCGATGAGATATTCTCCATGCAGTATTGATCGAGGAACGCGCGGCCGTAAATAATGGCCACGGCCGCACCGAACGGCATGCTGAACTGGGCATCCACGATGGTCCGGGGATTCAGTTTATGCTCCCTTGGTTCCGAAACGATCGCGAATCCCGCCTTGAGAACGCTTACCACCACCTTTTCAATGTCGTTTTCAGTCAGTCGATTTTCCCGAACGATCTGGAGAATGCAATCTATCGGCCCCTGTTTGTAGCGACAGCAGGCGTGGGGTTTGATGCTCGTTTTCATGACCTCAAAAGGCTCCCCCCATCCGGCCAGGACCTTATCGGGGTCAGACACCGGTGAGTATGCATGCAAAAAACCAAACCGGCCTTCGAAGATGCTGGTTGGGCCGGTGAAGCCCTCCCTCGCCAGGAGCGCGGCAATCAAACCTGCATGTGCAGCCCAGCCCGCGTGGAACCTTTTGGTAAAGGAGCCGTCGGCCAGAAATTCCATGGACCCGGAGGCTTGACTCCCGGCGATTCCGAGGGCCCTGGCGATCTTGTCGGTGTCAAGCTTCAGAATCCTGGCCGCGGCGAGCGCGGCGCCAAAGGCGCCGCAGGTCGCGGTAGGATGGAAACCCCGCGCATAATGCGCTGCAGGATTCAGGGCAATCCCGAGCTTGATGCTCAGTTCGTAGCCCGCAATGATGGACTCCAGCAGTTCGCGGCCCGAACACCCCGCCAGACAGCCTGCGGAGAGCGCCGCCGGAATTATTGTAACCGCGGGGTGCAGCGAAGCGGCGTTGACCACGTCGTCCAGTTCCAGGGAATGGGCGCCGGTTCCATTGGCCATTGCCGCGAAAGAGGCTTCCGCACGCATCCGCGTGCCGATGACCGGGACGCCCCTGGACGTGTCATGGTTCGAAGAGAGAAAGCGCTGGATCGCATGCGAAGAATCGGTCTGCGATCCGCGTATGGCGACCCCCAGATGATCGAGAAGGAGATATTTGATACGATCCCGCACCGATTCATCGAGAGCCGCAAGGTGCATTTCCAGGGCGAGGTTTGCGACTCTTCCGGCTATTTCCATAATGAGTTCCCTTCACCTGGCACGGCGTCTCAGAAGTTCATTAAAATGCAGCCTTGCCACCCCCACCTGTCCTCCTCCTTTCCCGCCTGAGGCGGGCGGGAGGGGCTAGGGGAGGGCCGGCTGCGACTGCAGAACGCTCTTCGGCGGTGCGATCAGCCTGTGACGAAAAACGCCCCAGACCGTTGCCAGCAGCACAATCGCCCCAAAGACAAGCACTACGGTGCCGGCCGGGTAGAACATCACCACGAGCGAGGCGATGGCGAGCGCGGCGCGAACGACGATGTCTGCACCCTTCTGCCTCATCAGTTGGCCAAGCATCGCGGTGGAGACGCCGCAGGTGGAGATCAGCACGAGGAGGGTGTCCGTGACCTGCAGCCAGCCGGGGGTCACCACCATATGGGTGCGGACGAAGATGGCGAACGACATGAGCGTGATCGGGAGGCACAACCTCACCGCCTCGAACATGGTCCGCATGAAGGAGGCATCTGCGATGCGCGCTGCTACAGCGGCCGTGAGCGATGTCGGCGGGGACAACTCACCCCAGACAGCGATCAGGAAGATGAAGAAATGGGCGACCCACGGGTCGATGCCCAGCTTGCGCAGCGGGTCCACCACGATGACGGCGAGGACAATGTAGGTGGCGGTGGGCGGAAGCCCGGCGCCGGCGAGCCAGCCGAAGATCCACGCCATCAGGATGGTGGCGATGATGCTCCAGGCTCCGATTTCCAGCAGGATGGCGCCCATGCGGTTGATGAAGCCGGTCACAGTGAAGAGACCGATCATGATGCCGAGCGTCGCCAGCAGCAGCAGGAGATAGGAGGTCATGTTGGCGTGCGTCTCGATGGTCAGGCGGAAATTCCCAAGCAGACTCTCCTTTTCCGCTTCCGGGTCCTTCCGCAGGTACTTGAAGCAAAAGTATGCAAGGATCAGGAGCGCGTACATGAAGCAGCCGGTGAAAAGAGCGGCCCGCAGTTCTCCGTATTTGAGCGCCCCCATCAGGAAGATGAGAAACGCGATCGAAAGAAAGAAAATGGCGGTCTTGACCTTGTCGTAGGCCTCGACCACCGAAACCTCGATCGGATCGGCAGGCAAAGCGTGGACGCTTACAAGATAGATGGAGAGGGCGAGCGTGCCATAGTACACGAAGCCGAGGGAGAACGCGCGAACCACTACGTCCCAATAGGGAACGCCGAGAAACTCGGCCATCAGGAAGCCGGCGGCGGCCATCAGCGGCGGCATCATCAGTCCGCCCATGGATGCACTGACTTCCACGGCCCCGGCGAAGGCCCGCGGCACGCCGTAGCGGATCATCAGCGGGATGGTAAAACTGCCGGTGACGGCCACATTGGCTGCACCGCTGCCGCTCACCAGGCCGATCGAGGCCGATGCCAGCACCGCCGTTTGCGGGATGGTTTGCCGCGACCGCCCGGCAAGCCTCCGCATGACCATGACCATGGCATTCTGGGCCCGAAAACCGTTTGCCGCTGCCGACAGGATCAGAAAGGCCGCGATCACCGTCAATGCCAGTTGACCGTAGAGGCCATAGATGCCTGTGGCGAGCTCGACCGTGCTCGACGTAACTATCCGGTAGAATGAAGTCCCGGGGTGCCAGAAAAAATCAAGCGGGCTCAGATAGCCGTACATCGTGTAGACGACGAGGACCAGGTTCACCCAGAACAGGGTCGAATGGGCGATGCGCGACAGTTCCATGACCAGCAGAAAAATGAGCAGACCGGCAATGAAATCCTCAGTGGTGTAGGAGCCCTGCCGCCAGATCGCGATCTGTTCGTATTCCATCCAGAAATGATAAAAGGCATAAACGCAAATGGCGGCATAACACGCGACAAGGATATGATTCCCCATCGGCGGCAAGCGCTTGTAAAGATAATCCTCCTGGTACATGAACAGGATCTGCACGAGCAGGGCGATCGGCACAAGATAGCATGCCAGTTCCATCGGTCCGCCGAAACCGGTGTAAAAATACCAGATCAGCCAGATGAACATGATGATCGATAGAATAAAGGTGAGGTTCTTGAGATTGATGTAGCGCTTGATCCGGTCACTCAGCATGGCTATCTCCCTTTCGATCAAGAGTGCTCATGAGAAGGGAGCCGCTCCGCAGGACTCCCATCCCTTTGCCGTCGCATCGGCCCACGCGACAAGCACCCGGCTTGATGATGACTCAGAAACAGGGAAACGTCCAGGGGCGAGAGCCTCCGTCCTGGCAGACTGCTCACCCCAGGCAATCCGTCTGCTCGATTACTTGGCAATCTTCCACTTGTCGTTCCAACCCTTGTGCTCTTTCAAGAACTTTGCCAGCCCCGCATGTACGGGAACATGCGGATTGGCCAAGATGCCGTTCACCTGCATGCCTACGAAGTCGCGTGCCATGGGCGTAAAGCCCGGATCGGCCTTGGCAAGATTTTCGCGCTCCTTGTAGAACGCGCTCAGCATCTTGTAGACGACGTCTTCGGGCATGTCTGCAAGCACATTGTAGCCGAACAGAAGCGGCACACCCAGGATCGTCTTTACGCCTACGTCCTTGCTGAATGCCTTGGTCGGGTCGATTTCCACCGGGGCGAGGTTTGCCGCCTTCAGTTTCTTGATTTCATCCTCACTCGGATTGATTACCCTGACATCTGTCCGCAGTTCGGTCTCCCGCCAGTAGGACGACAGCGACTTGCCGGCGGTGGTATAGGCGACGGCGCCGACGATAGTGCCGGATTGAAGCGCGTCGGCCTGGGTGGCCTCGCCGATCTGGACATGTTTGAATTCGTATCCGAGTGCGTTGAAGATGCGCCGGAAATTGAGCCAGTTCATGAAGCCTGCAGGGGTGAAGAATACCGGTTTGCCGCTGAAGTCACCCCAGCTCTTGAACTGGTCGCCCTTCGAGGCGGCGACGGCCATAAACGACTCCATGGGGTAGGCATACCAGGTGTGCACCATCAATCCCTTGCCGGGCTTGTAATCTTTGAAGGCGCCTTCTCCGGCATAAAGCGGGGTAATGCCCACATCGGCCGTATAGCCGATCTCGGCGTTTCCATCCATGGTGGCCTTCATGGCGCCGGTCGTGGACGGGTAGGGGTTGACGGTGACGGTGTACTGTCCGCCTAGCGCATCCTCCAGTATCTTCACCATGGAAGCCGCGACCTTGTACCCGTAAGAACCCGTGCTGGATGTGGCCCACCGAATCGACTTGCGTTCCTGTGCTTGGGCCGTGTCGATCGCCGACAGGGCGAAAACGACGGCCAGGGCTGCTACGGACACCGAAAAAGCCAAACCTGATTTTCTCCTTAACATCCTGTTCCTCCTTTTCCTTCTTCTAGTGTTGAGTGAAAGGCGCGCCGCTTTCCAACCCCTCTACTACGCCGGTTTCAGCGGCACGCCGCCCCGTAATACTGCCTTGCAACAGCTTCCACACAGGATTGCTGAATGCAGGACGCACTGAAAAACCCCACCAACCCCCTTCCCCTTTGGGGAGCATCCGGATGGTTCTATTGATCCGGTGTGAAATCATGGCCTGAAAATCCGAATCTCGAATATCGAAATTCGAAACAAAGCAATTCAAATTCGAATTTTCAAATGATTTATTCATATCCCTTCGCATAAGCCCCCTCGGGGGGCTACCTGAGGCCGCGCGCCTGTCCCGTGAAGCGGGGCTCTACGGGTGGAGACTCATTCCGACCCCAGCGCTCCAGCCTTGGCGAGCGCGATGAAATGCGCAACATCGATCTCTTTCGGGCATACGAACGAACAGGCCCGGGACGAGTGACATCGATAGATCCCTTCATCGCTGTACAAGCACCGCAGCCGCTCTTGTTTCTCCTGTTCCCTCGAATCCATAACCCGCACGATGGCGGCCAGCATTGCATTCGGCCCGAGAAAAGTTCCATGGCCGCCGATGCATGCCGAGGCGCAGCAGAAGCAGTTGATGCATCGTGTGGCCGAAACGTATCGCTCCAGGGCCTTTGGACTGACGACCTGTTCCCTTCCGTCGCTGCGCGGCGGCTTCGGACTGATGATGTAGGGTTTGACCCGGTTGATTCGCTCGTAGGCCTTTTCCGTATCGATCACCAGGTCGCGTATCACCGGCGCCACGTCGAGGGGCTCGACATTGAAAACAGTGGTGCCGAAATAAGCGACCGCGTTCTCCACGAGGAGCTCGCACGCCAGAAGCGGTTTGCCGTTGATCTTCATGGAGCAGGTTCCGCACTGCCCGTGCTCGCAGGAGGAGCCCCATGCCAGGGTCGGGTCCTGCTCGTCGTTGATTCTGCGGAACAGATCGACGAAGCGCATGATCCGGCCGGCTTTCAGCGAATAGGTCTGCACCCAGGATCTCCCTTGATCCGGATCGTAGCGACGAACGTTCCGGATCAGGCCGATGTTGTCCCTGCCATTTGCCGCGAAATAGCCTTCGAACTTCTCACGGAAGCGGTCTCCCTTCATATCCGGGGGTGCGCCGGGTTCCCGCTTCAGGTGCTCGATCACCCGATCGCCGACGGTCTTGCCCATGGTGATGAGCTCGAGGATCGAATTGGTTCCCAGCCGGTTGAACCCGTGGAAGCTGGCTGCTGCGCACTCGCCCACCGCGTAGAGCCCTTCGATCACTCCCTGCTGCGCGTCCTCTACTTCGCCGAATTCATTGGTCGGGATTCCGCCCATATGGTAAGACAATCTGCCGCGCCTTGTACTCAGGCAGGCCGTCCCGGAGAGTGAAGCGCTCCCTGCAGATCTTTTCAGGCTCACGTCGCGCCAACTCCTCTATGTCCACGCCGCCTTCACTCGAAAAAACAGCCACCGGCGCCTTGGCAACGGTGTCGTAGGTGACGGCCATGAAGAACTCACGATGCACATCCACCTTTTCCTCGACGAGCACCTTTTTCGGGCGATACCCGCGGACCTTGGTAGAGAACAGCCTTTCGATTTGAAGGCTCACTCCGGCGCCCGTCTCAGCCGCCAGCACGCCGCCCGTCTTACCCCGTCCCCCTATGGGGATCTGGGCCTTGAGCATGACCGGACCGGGAATGGCAAGGGATGGCTCCTCACCTTCCGAGACCACTATCCCTTTCGGAGTCTGGATTCCGTACCGATTCAAAACCGATTTGGCCTCAAACTCGAGTAAACGCACAGCGCCCTCCGCTTGCATTGAAAGTCGACAGGGAAAATGATTGCAGCGCAGTCTCCTTCGCGGGAATGACGGAGAGTGACGAAGCGAAGTTCTCTGTAACGTTAGGGCTCACGGGTACTTGCTCCATGGTCCGGCGTTTTTTTGCTGGAGTGGTGCAATATCTAATTCTGTGGTGCCCCCAAAACGGGATCTTCGACAGTTCTGATTCTCGGCACGTTTGGAGATGAAGTCGGATACATGCCAATAAGCGGAGTAAGCGGTAAACAAAAGGAAATGAACGTTTTCTTTAAGGGATCATCTTGAAAGCAGGAATCGTTGCGGAAGCTAGGTAACTGTAATCCGGCGCTCATTGCTTTCCGGAAAAGGGTATTCCATATGCTTCGCCGTAGCCCTCGCAACGGTCTCACCAAAACAACGGGAAACCACCTTCAGCGCCATGTCAATGCCGGCGGAGATGCCCGCGGAGGTGAAAAGCGCACCTTCTTCAACAAAATGCACTCCCTTCTCAACAATGACTTCCGGAAACAACTCCTGCATCCACTCAAGAGAACGGTAATGTGTGGTGGCCCGCTTTCCATCGAGAAGCCCTGCCTTCCCGAGCAAAAGGGCGCCGGTACACACGGAGGACAGGATTTCGACCTCCCCCGAGCGTTCTGCAATCCATCTGAGTAGACGCTTGTTATTCATTTCCTTTCTTGTCCCCCAGCCACCGGGTACGACCAGGAGGTCCAGTGCGGGGCAGTCATCCAGATCAAAGTCGGGCAAAACCCTCATTCCGCCGGCGGCGGTCACCGGCTGCTTTGTTTCGGCAATGAGAAGGAGGTTGAACGGGGATGGCTCATCGCGGCGTTTCCCTTCGTCCAACCTCACGACGGAGAAAACCTCAAAAGGTCCGCAGAAATCAAGCACCTCAACGTTCTCAAAGAGAAGAATGCCTACTTGCTTTCTGTTCATTATGAGATCTCGGAGGTGGATGGTTCAGGAGTGAAAACGATAATCCATATTCTTTTAAAGGGGATTCGCAAAAATTTCAAGAAAAAATACTTCAGGTTCGCCGCTTTCTCAACTCCCGCCGCGGTGGTGCGATGCGGCAGGTGTGGTCATCCCGAGAGTACGGACTTGCTTCGATCGGCGACAGCTATTTTTGAGATTCAATTTCCTTGAAGAGTTCCCCGGCAATGTGGAAGCTGTCCACAGCCGCCGGCACTCCGCAGTAAACGGCTGTCTGCAGGAGGACCTCCATGATCTGCTCCCTGGTGCAGCCGTTATTCAATGCCCCTTTGAGGTGGAGCTTGACCTCCTTGGGGCGGTTCAATGCAGTCAGCATGGCCAGGTTGATCAGGCTGCGCGTTTTTCGATCGAGACCGGGCCGGGCCCACACCGCCCCCCAGCAGTATTCGGTTACCAGATCCTGCAGGGGGCGGTGGAAATCATCCGCCGAGGAGAAGTTCGCATCGACGTGCTGCGCCCCCAGGACCTCTCGGCGCAGCTGTAAACCTTTTTCAAAACGTTCACTCTTCATTTTCCATGTTCTCCGTCCTTTAGGGGTTTTCGGTTTAGTGTCTCAGTTTCTCCGGTTCTGCTTTTGCTCGCATGAAACTACTTAAAAACTTAGACTGGATAACAGGATCGACAGGATTTCGGCAGGCATTTGAAAACTGACCTTGGGTATAGATCATATTCATCAGGGAATCAATCTTCAGGTAAACCTCCCCAATAAGGGTTTTTGACCATTAAGGAGACCGAGAAAATACGAGGACTCAGTTCCTTGTATGGAAACCGGGCCTTTTCCTGGGGATCCGGAAGGTGACTTGAGATGTAGATATTGTCATCGTGGACAAAACCGGAAGAAAATCATAAATTGTTCCGAACAACCCGCCTGGGCTTCACAGCATAGAAAGAGTCGTCACAGGCACAAAATGTTCAACTGGAGCTGTCAATGAAAAAGCAGATGGTTTTGCGTGATCCGAGAATATGGATTGAAGAGTTGATCCGGGGTTTCATTGCCGATTCGCCCCTGAACACCATGCGAAACCAAGCGGGAGATAAAGCCTGGGACGATGCGTTGGTGGGTTTCGCATCCGGTTCAGATCCCATTTGGCAGCAGTACAAGGAGTATATCGGGCCATTCCACTGGACGCCTTGGGAGATCTACAGCCAGCGATTTCCGAGGAAGCCGGCATGCCCCGAGGACCTGACCGTTGTCTCGTGGGTCCTGCCGCAAAGAGAGATGGTCCGAAAGGCCAATCGACGGACCAGGAAATACCCGTCGGAGGAGTGGGCCAGGATCAGAGTTTACGGCGAGGAATTCAACGCGGCATTGCGCCGGCACGTGGCCCGGAGCCTGAATGAGGCAGGGCATGAAGCCGTCGCACCGATGTTGACCCCCAATTGGACCATCGTCATGTCGCAGCGTTTTTCCTATGCCTCAGCGTGGTCTGAGCGCCATGCCGCTCATGCGGCCGGGCTTGGCACCTTCGGTCTTTGCGACGGTCTCATTACAGCTAAAGGCAAAGCCATTCGTGCCGGATCGGTGGTTGCCAGGATATCCGTGCAGCCGACCCCGCGACCCTATGCGGACCACAGGGCCTATTGCCTCTTTTTTGCGGAGGGGCGCTGCGGAAAATGCATGGACCGTTGCCCTGCCGGTGCTATCACGAAGGCGGGTCATGATAAAGAAAAGTGCCGACAGCACCTGGTCCGCTCCAGGGAGTATGTGAAGGAGACTTACAGGTTCGAGGGGTACGGCTGCGGGTTGTGCCAGGTGGGTGTGCCTTGCGAGGCAGGCATACCCGTCAAGGCTGCACGCGAAGCCCTCGAGCGTGGTGAGTTGCCTCCCCCCCCGCCGCCCCTGGCGTGATGAGAGCGGGACATAACCTGGCGCGTTCTACTCCTGGAATCTTCTGTTAAAAATATTGAGTTTATGAGGATGCCACATGAGAGTGCTCACCGATTGGCGTTCCGGCATTTAACCCTGCAAGCTTCGAAAGGAGGTTGATTATGAAGGGTAAAGAGAAGAGAGGGATAACTCGACGGGAGTTCATGAAGACGACAACCACTGCCGGGGCGGCGTTCGTCCTTGCACCGTCGCTTGCGGGGAAGGCTTTTGCAGCCAAACGGGACCACATCCTCATCGGCCACCCCAACCCCTCTACCGGCCCTCTTGCCGGGTTTGGAGAGGCATCACCCTGGGCCGATAACAAGGCTATTGATGCCATCAACAAGGAGGGAGGTCTTTATATCAAGGAGTACGGCACAAAAGTCCCGATCAAGCTGAAGATGGTCGACACGGAAAGCGATCCCACCAAGGCCGCGGAATTGACCTCGAGATTGATTCTCTCCGACAAGGTGGACCTGATGGTGGTCATGCACACACCGGATACGGTCAACCCTGTCACGGCCATGTGCGAACGATATCAGACGCCCTGCATTTCGCTCGATGCCCCTGTCGATGCCTGGCTGACCGGCGGGCCCTACAAATGGGCCTTCCATGCTTTCTGGACCGATACCACCGTAGCCAATCTCTTTGTGGACATGTGGGACGAAGTCTCCGACAAGACAAACCATGTAGTGGGAGTGTTGTGGCCAAACGACCCGGATGGCGTGACCTTCGCACAGATCTTCACGCCGATCCTTCAAAAGCGCGGGTACCGTGTAATCGATCCCGGCCGATTTCCATTCTTCAACAAAGACTTCACTTCTTTTGTCAATCTCTTCAAGAAAGAAAAAGTGGAGATCGTGAGCGGTTGCCCCATTCCGCCGGACTGGATAACGGCATGGAGACAATTTCATCAGCAGGGTTTCGTGCCCAAGATTGCAACCATTGCAAAAGCATGCCTCTTCCCTGCGGATGTGGGCGCCCTGGGCGGCAATCTGCCCGAGGGCATCACGACTGAAGTCTGGTGGACTCCATACCATCCTTTCAAGTCGTCCCTGACAGGCGAATCTGCAAAAGACCTCTGCGACGCCTGGACAAAAGAGACAAACAAACCCTGGACTCAGCCCATCGGCTTTAAGTACGCGGCCTATGAAATCGCGGCGGATGTCATTAAGCGGGCCCAGACACTGGACAAGAACAAACTACGAGAAGCGATCGCCGCCACGTCTCTGGCCACTCTCGTCGGCCCCATTAAATACAACAAAGAGAACTACTCGGAAACTCCATTGGTGGGCGGACAGTGGGTAAAAGGCAAAAGATGGCCCTGGGAGCTGGAAATCACGAGCAATCGACAGCACCCTGAAATCAAGAAGACGGCAAACATGATCTTCCCAATACCTAAATAAAGGCATAGAGCCGAAAACTCGAGAATACCCCAAAACGATGCCCGCCATTTCTGAAGCTGATGGCGGGCATCGTTTTTACGGATGAATTCCCCCGCAGATCCGACTTGGAGACATCGACTACTGATTACCCTGAAATCCCCGTTTGAATTCCGCGTATTCGGAGAGCCGTGCCAGTGCCCTCGCCGCCCTGGCGCCGTCAGGATAAGCGGCGATGGAGCTCTTCAGAAGCAGCGCAATGTCCCCGGCCACGGATTGCGGGCCTCCCGCCATGATCGTGACCGCAACAGGCTTTTTCCCGCCTCCATCGCCCAACCCTTTTAGAAGAATGTCTCGCAACTGCTCGCCTCCTATGACGGCGATCACAAGCAGCATGTCGATGTTTTCTTCTTCGAGCAGGATGCTGATGGCTTCTGCATAGACCTGGGGGTTTACGAGGGAAGCAAGACTCAGGTCAAGAGGGTTTCTGATACTGCCGCCCACAACGGGCATGGCCCGGCGAAGCCGCGCGAGGGTCTGACGCGAGAAGGGAGCCACCTCCAATCCGAGACCCAGGCACGCGTCGGTGGTGCAAACGCCAATACCTCCAGGCCCGCTGACGATGCCCACCCGGCACCCTTTTGGAAGGGGCTGACAGGAGAAGGCATAGAGACAGTCGAGCACCTCTTCGAAGCTTCTTGCGCTGACGATGCCCGTCTGCCTCAGCACCCCTTCCCAAATGGCGCCGGACCCGGCAAGAGAGCCTGTATGGGACGCGGCAGCTTGCGCGCCTTCCTGCGTGGTGCCGCCTTTTAACAGGATGACGGGCTTTCTCCTCGAGATCTCCCCGGCAAGTCCGTGAAATCGTCTTCCGTCCCTCACACCCTCCATGTAGGCAATGATCAGCTCCGTCTCAGGGTCCTCCCCCAGGTAATCCAGGAAGTCCGAAGCGTCGAGGTCTGCCTCATTGCCGCAGCTCACTGCCTTGCTGAAGCCGATACCGTTTCGCGATGCAGCGAGGGTGAGGTAGTCGGCAAAAAAACCGCTCTGTGAGACCACGCCCACCTTGCCGCTCTCTTTTCCCGCATCCAACGGGAAGGGCAGCCTGGAGGACGCGGAGTAGATGCCAACGCAATTGGGGCCGATAATGCGGCAGCCCCCAAGACGGGCGATCCGGACCATCTCCCGTTCCAGTTCCAACCCTTTTTCCCCGGTCTCACCGAAACCCGAGGACGTGATCACAATCGCTCTGACGCCTTTCTCTGCGCAATCCTTCACAGCAGGAAGAACCGCATTGGTAGGCGTCACAATGAGGGCAAGATCCACCGGTGCGGGGATGTCCTTTACACTAGGGTATGCCTTGATGCCCAGGATCTCGCGCTCGCTGGGGTTCACAGGGTAGAGGTCCCGAAATCCCATGTCGAGGAAGCGGTCCATGAGCACACGCCCTATCTTCCCCTGCTTACCGGAGGCGCCGAGAAGCGCTACCGATCGGGGATGAAAGATCGGGTCCAATTCGTCAAAGATTGTTGCCACAGTGTTTCTTTATCCTCGCTTATCCACCAATTGATGACACATCCTGCCATGATGGATTCTCCTTAACGCCATGCCAGGATGCTTTTTCCTTATCTTCTCACCTTCTCTTCAATGACTTACTCCTCACACGGCTCTCTGCTTCCAAGCCTCCCCCCTGTTCCCGGCCTCGCGCATCCCTGCTGAACGAATAAAGGACAGTCACACTTGCCATGATGACCGCGGATAAAAGAAATGCTGCACGAAAGGCGGGCAGGCTTCGGGAAGCTTCAGGGTAAAGCCACTGCATAAGGCCGCCCAGGACATGCAGAAAAAAAGCCGCCCCAATCATGGTAAAGAAGTTGACCCCTGTTAAGGCCGCTCCCGCCATCCGGAGAGGCATGATCTCTTTCATCTGCACGTACATCAGCATTCCCGGCTGAAAAAGGCCGGTACAGAAGAAAATGATCAGGAGGAGGATCAGGCTTGTCCCGGGCCCTGAAAAAGCGGTGAACATGAACAAGAGTGCGAGGGCCCCGAGATCCAGACAAACCAGCCATTTTCTTGTCTTGAAAACCCTGTCCGAAAGCGTCCCCCATAGCGGGCCGGCAAGAACCATCCCCACATTGAGGAGAAAAATCAGGTTGCCTGCGGCGATTGCGGAAAGACCGATCGCTTCCATGAGAAAAGGGCCTGCCCACAGGGTTTGAAAAGCCGCAAAAAGCCCATACCGCGCAAAGGAGCCGATGGAGATGATCCAGTAGTCCCTGTTTCTGAGCAGCAGCCGGAGATCGGCAAAAGGCTTGAAAGGCGTCCGAGGTCGGCCGGCTCCATCGATGCTCCGGGAGGAGGCTTGCGGACTGTCCCTGACCATCACATAAAAAACCAGGACGAGGAGTAAATTCGCGGCCGCAACGGCCCTGTAAGCGTCCCTCCACCCCATCCACTCGACCAGAACTGCAAAGGGACTTGTCGCCGCCATGTTCCCGACGGTGCCCAGAGAGAAAACGATTCCGGAGAGGGTTGCAAATCGGAGAGGGTCGAACCAAAGAGTCAGGAGTTTCAGAGTGCCCATCAGATGGCATGCCATGCCGATCCCCAGGAGAACTCGACCCGCAAAACCCAGAGCCAGAGACTCAGACCAGGAAAAAACAAAGGCTCCCAGAATTCCGGCCACAGAGAGGCCGGTCATCATGCGTCTGGCGCCTACCCTGTCGAGAAAGATCGTGATGGGGATTTGTGTCAAGGCAAAGGCGTAGAAAAATGCCGCTGAAAGAAGTCCCAGGTCCTGAGTATCCAGACTCAAGTCGCTGATGAGCCGGGGCGCAATAACTGCATTGGTTGCACGGTAGAATTGGGAAAGAAGAAAATTGGCCGATGCGAGAAAGAAAACGGCCCAGGCCCTGGACATGGTGTTCTCCACCCTTTTTTCGTCATCCCGGCGAAGGCCGGGATCCAGTATTTTCGAGCCCTTGCAGAATACCTGGATTCCGGCCTTCGCCGGAATGACGACTTTTTACGAGATTGTCAAAATTGAAAGATGATAAATGCTAGTTGATACCGTCCGGGCCCCGCGATCTGCACACCGCGGTCAGTGGTCCGTATACGTTGTCAAGTCCACCAGCAGTTTCATCTTCTGCCCGTTTTCAACGGGAGTGACCTCGGATTCGCGCTGGCGCTCGATCAGGGAGATCATGTCCCGGCTCTGGGGACGGCAGAGGCCCCATGCCTTCTTGAAGCCGCGCTTCCTGGCGGCCTTCAGGATCAGATCCAGCAGCTTTGCCCCCACCCCCTGGCCCTGCCAGGCATCTGCAATGGTGATGGAGACCTCCGCCTCGATGAGATCCGGGTCACCGAAGTATCTCGCAAGACCTACGACTTCGCCTGTTCCATCCGGGTTTGTCACTGCAACCAGGACCATATCGCGGTCATAGTCTATCTGTGTCAATCGGGCTACGAACCGTTCATCAAAGTCCTCAAAGCGGCGGACAAGCTTGCCCACCCGGCTCCTTTCGGATAGCTCGACAAGGAAATCAGTCAAAGAGGGTCCATCCTCTGGCCGGATCGGACGCACCAGGAGCCGGCCCCTCGTTCCGCTCTGGAGTTCTTCCACGAACTCCTCGGGATAGGTGCTCAAAGCCATGTGCCACGGCGCGGGCGTGGCGGAGAATCCCACCACCACCCGTGCATCCACGGCATAGGCCCCGCTGACGGTGGCGAGAAGCGGGTTGATATCCAACTCCCGAATCTCGGGGAAATCGGTCACCAACTGACTCAGCCGGATCAGGGTCTCTTCGAGCACGTCGAGATCGGCTGCGGGTTGTCCGCGAAAGCCTTTGAGCAACTTGAACACCTTGGTGGAGTCGAGCATTCTTCTTGCCAGGAGCCGATTGAGCGGAGGCAGCCCGACGGCACGATCCTGAACAATTTCCGTCATCACTCCTCCCATCCCGAAGACAAGCACCGGCCCGAAATCAGGATCCAGCTTGCTCCCCAGAATGACTTCATACCCTTTTTCCTTCACCATCTTCTGGATGGTGACTCCTCCAAAATGCTCCCCGGGAGCGCGTGTCTTCACGGATTCCTGAATCTGGCCGAAAGCATCGATTACGTCGTCGGCATTGCGCAAATCGAGCCGGATGCCGCCCACATCCGATTTGTGCGTGATGGTGTGCGAGTGGATTTTCGCTGCAACAGGGTAGCCGATTTGTCGTGCGAGTTCGACAGCCCTCATGGGGCTCTCCGCCACATGGGTTTCGTTTACAGCTATGCCGTAACTGCTGAGAAGGGCTTTTGATTCGAATTCCGTCAGCAGCGTTCGCCCGGACCCCAGGACGGAGTCGATCATCGATCTCGCCGCCGGCCGGTCGACCCGAATGGCGCCGGTGGGTCTTGGCACCTCGGCAAGCATCTTCAGGCTGAGCTGATATTCATACAGGTAACGAAACGAGCGAACCGCGGACTCGGGAGAGGAAAAGATAGGGAAGCCGCTCTCCGTCAAACGGTTACGGCCCGCCTTGGCCTGCTCGCCTCCCGGCAGCACTATGAATATGGGCTTTTCGGTTGCCACCTTGTCGGAAACGATGAGTTCGGCGAAGCTGGCAGGGGGAAACAGGCCGTTGGGAATGAAGATGACCGATATGGCGTCGATTTCGTCGGCCTCGGCGCAGATGGAGATGAGCCGGGGAATGTCTTCGAACTTCATGGCCGCTGTGACATCTATCGGATTGCCGTGGCTCCACAAAGGCGGGCAATATCGGTCGAGGGCTTTTATGGTCTCCGGCCTTAGTCTGGCAGGCTCCATGCCGTACTCGGCCAGATAGTCCGCCATCATCACTCCCAGGCCGCCGGCCACTGTGATAATGGCCATGTTCGGACCCTGAGGCAGGGTTTGCTTGTCCAGCAGGTCTGCACAGCTGAAGAGATCCACCAGCATGTTTACCCGGATAATGCCCGCCCTTCGGAATGCCGCATCATAGACAAGGTCTTCCCCGGCCAGGGCTCCCGTATGGGACTGGGCTGCCGCGGCGCCTGCCTGGGACCGGCCGCTCTTGAGGACGATGATGGGTTTGATCCGGCTGACGGCCCTTGCGGCGCTCAGGAATTTCCGCGTGTTCCTGATCCCTTCTATGTACAGGAGAATGCTGGCCACGTCGCGGTCGTTGCCGAAATAATCGATGAGATCCGCGAAATCCACATCGATGGTGGAGTTTCCCACTGAAACAAAGTGGCTGAATCCGATCCGTTCCCCCAGGCCGTAATCCAGGACAGTGGAGCACATGGCGCCGCTCTGGGCTGCAAAAGCCACCCGTCCCCGCTGGGGCATGGCGTGAAAGAAACTTGCGTTCAGGTTGATGGACCCGACAGACAACCCCATGCAGTTCGGTCCAAGCAGCCGGATCCGGCTCTTTGATGCGGCCGACCGAATCCTTTCTTCGACGGCCGCACCTTCCTCCCCGATTTCCTTCCCCCCGGCAGAGTAGATGATTGCGCTGCCGACCCCCGCAGCGCCGCATTCTTCAATCACGGCCGGCACCGCCGCAATCGGTATGCAGAGTACCGCCAGGTCGATCGGCTTCCCCACGGCGGTGACGGAGGAGTAGGCGGGAAGGCCCAGCACCTGGTCGCGCTTTGGGTTGATCGGAAAGATCGGGCCGCGGAAACCGCCGCTCTTCAGGTTTTCCATTATCACACACCCTACGGTTCCCGGGCGATCCGTTGCCCCGACCACGGCCACCGATTTCGGATTAAACATTTTGTCCAGATTGTATTGGCCCATACTTTTCTCCTCTGTCCCCTTCGCACGGATAGCCGATTCAGTTTCCCTGTCGGCGTGCGCACATTCTCTAAACCTCCCTTATACAGGAAATCGCTTCTCCTTGTCAGCAGATCATAAAATTGTTGATCTTCCCTATGGTTAGGTATACACCTATACTCGATTTTCCAAAAGGCTTCAGGGAGGACATGGAAGACCACCTTGACTGACCTCGTAAAATAAAAGCCCCGCTCCTGACAAACGGAGATGGGGTTTTGTGCTTTGTGATCCCCTTCTGCCTTGAGAAAAAGGATCGGTTCGAAGGCTGTTAAATCTGAAGTGCGCCCATGGCCTGCGAGGATCGTCATGGCTTCAAAGAAAAACACGATCCTCAACCAAGTCGAAGAACGGCAGAGATTCTGGGAGGCCTTCAAGTCCTGCCTGGAGGAAACAGGATAGCTCCTGACCGTTCGCGATACTACGTGCACCGGGTAAAGGTGTTCATCGACCTACACGGGCTTAACAGGCCTGGGCTCACGGTCAAGAGTCCGGCCGATTTGTAATATCTGGTGAGGGATCGCCAAAGGGTCTATGACTACAATGGCTTACGAGGACAATCACGCATCATGCCAGGCAGAAAGAGAATATTGGAGCGGGTTTCTTTGAGACAAAAAACTGCCATTTCAAAAACTTAAGGTAGAATCTGAGGGCTTTGATGATCTCTTTCTACCTAGTAACTGTTGGCGGATTGGAGGCAAAGTAACAATTGGAAATGAAGAGGTGTCCTACGGGCAAAGATATGTGAGAAAGGCTATGGCAAGAATGCTGCTGAAACTTGCTGGCGGGTGTACCTTTATCCTCGCGGTTTTTCAAGCCGTGATTAGCTTCTCCCCTTCTTGGAGTCTGTACTTTGGTGCACCGAAAGAACTGACTGCCAAACCTGACCTGCTACTGGCGGCGGGGCTCGGAGTGGGGGTGCTTCTTTTCGGTCCTGGGGTCGCCCATTAAAGGGCAAGTCAAGGGAAAAAAGACCCCTCCCCCAGGAAATCGGTAAAAGCTTTTCCCTTGGCTTTTAGCGTTGTTTAAAGATCCGACAATGGCGCTGCTCGCTGTGTGTTCCACGCCCGTTTTTTCAGACAACGATTCTTGGGAGCTTGTGTCCCGCGTCAGTCACCCATCAGGCTCAAGGCACTATGTCGAGTATTCAGACATTGCCCCTGGTCCAACTGGACCCCAGAAAACCTTCGGTTCCATGCCGATTCCAATTGTATGATCTCAGACCAATGGGTTTGTCCAACCCTCTAGTGGCTATCGGCATAGGCGGAGCACAAGAAGCACGCCGATGGGGTGCAGCAGGTTCCAATCGGACCTGTGGTTTTACCAAACCCACGACCGGTTCCCCGCTGCACCCCAGGTCAATCATCGGAAAAGTTTCTCAGCGTCATAGGGAACCTGATCGCGCATTATGTAATAAGTTGCTTTGCTCAGTTTGTTAGCCAATGCTTTGATGGCCAGAGTTCTGTTGCTCTTTGACATTTTTCGTTGGAGGAATTTGTGCGCCCCCTGAGAGGTCCTGGCTGCATGGTTTGCGGCTTCTACATAGGCCCATGCGAGATACCTGTTGCCGTTTTTCTTGTTGCCTTCACCCTTTTTCTTTTTGTTGGTGATCCTCTTGCTTTCAACGCAGCGGCAGTAGGAGGAGTAGTCCCCTGCCTTGGGAAAACGCTTTATGTCGCCTACTTCAAGCATAATGGTCAAGCCCAGAACAAGACCGATTCCAGGGGTGGTCAACAGGAGCTGAAAGTCTCTCCTGAGCTGGATCTGAGATCTTACCTCTGTCTCGATCTCATGGATGATGCCTCCCAGGAACTTGATGGTTGCCAGATTTCTTTGTGCGGTGAATCGATGATAGTGCGACTCGAATAGCCGATCGACCAAGTCGACACGCAATTGCTTGATCGATTCAGCGGAAAAATCGAGTCCGCGAATTCTTGCGATCATGCTTTGAAGGCTCAAGATCTGAGCGGTCCGTTGCCTGACGAACATGAGCCGGCGGCGGAGTAGATCTCTTACGGCTCTCTGTTCCTTGGGGTAGATGTAACCTTCCGGCAAAATGCCCAAGCGTAGGAGATGAGCCAGCCAGAAGGAATCCCACTGATCATCGGTATGCTTCAGCCCTTCGTATGTCTTGACGGCGGAAGGGTTTGCCAAATGCACTTTGAAGCCGTGCTCTTGCAGACCATCGATCAGCCAGTACCAGTTGTAGGTGGATTCCACGACCACCCCTTTGAGCGTGCTCTTGAAGGGAGCAAGCGCCTTGAGTACGTGGGTCAACTGATTCTCGTGCCTTTTACTGTACAGCCTCTGGTCTTTGGCATCGATGACCCCGATAAAATTGTTGCTTGAATGAAGATCAATTCCAGCATAAGTTTCCATGAGACACCTCCTAGATCCAATGATCTCTGCAGATCCACTGGTACCACAGATTACGAGACTGTGGTTAGGGAGGTGTCTTTTTGAGAACCTGGCCTCCTGCGCAGGTGCTCAAAGCCCTTTATATGATTATCGGGCCACGGCAAATATAAGACATCGTTCGAGATAGCTCTGGAATGACCTTTAGAAAATGGGCTATAATGCGTTTTTTAGGGGCGAAAAGGAGGTTTTTCTCCTAACTCCATGGCGAGAGCTAAGTCCATAGTGTCGTAAATACGATGACGTATGTTAGTTGCAATTCGAAGCTTTTTAAGGCATGCTTTCCCTCACGAAAAGGGGGTGAAGTATGCCCAGAAAAAGCCCATATGCCCTCCTTCTGGAAGCTGGAGAAAGGGAGCAGTTGGAGGCAATCACTCGAAAGTATACGTCACCGTATAGAGACGTCATGCGAGCCAAGGTTGTCCTCCTTGCTGCTCAGGGCTTGTCCAACAAGGAAATTGGCATGCGCCTGGACTTGCCTCGACAGATCGTGTCGAAGTGGCGCAAGCGCTTCTTCGACCAGCGCCTTGCCGGCTTGCAAGAGCAGTCAAGGCGCGGACGACCACGCATTTTTCCCCCCTGAGATCGTGGTCGAAATCAAGGCCCTGGCGTGCCAATTGCCGAAAGACTTGGGCCTGCCCTTCTCGCGCCTGACTCGGGATGACATTGCGCGGCAGGCAGTACAGCGCGGCATTGTCGCTTCCATCAGTGGGGCAACGGTGTGGCGCTGGCTCAGCGCCGACGCAATCCGCCCTTGGTGCTATCGGAGCTGGATCTGGCCCCGTGACCCTCATTTCGAACAGAAAGCAGGATGTATTCTGGATTTGTATCACAGGACTTGGAATGGCAAGGCTTTGGGCGATAACGACTTCGTGATTTCCTCTGATGAGAAAACCAGCATTCAGGCTCGGCGACGGTTGGTACCCACTACTCCCTCCACCCCTGGCCGTGTAGCCCGTGTCGAACATGAGTACGAAAGAAAAGGCGCTTTGGCCTATATCGCAGCTTGGGATGTTCATCGTGCAAAGCTTTTTGGTCTCTGTCGGGCAACCACCGGCATAGCCGCGTTCCATGATGTAGTCGAAATGGTCATGAGCCAGGAACCATACCGCTCCGCCCATCGTGTCTTCTGGATCACCGACAACGGGCCTTCCCATCGGGGGACAAAGGCCATTGATCGCCTTGGCCATTGGCATCCTAACGCTATCCTGGTCCATACACCCGTACATGCCAGTTGGCTCAATCAGGTCGAGATCTTTTTCTCTGTCCTTCAACGAAAGGTCCTTACACCCAACGATTTCGAAAACCTTGAGGAATTAGAATCCAGGATCATCTCCTTCCAGTCGCTATATGAGGGCAACGCTAAGCCCTTCGAATGGAAATTCACTCGTGATGATCTCAAAACCCTGCTTTCCAAGCTTTCAACTCGGGAGCAGGAGTACAAAATGGCAGCATAAAATACGTCACCGAATTTATGACCCAGAGTACTTAGAATCAGCACGGACTTGGATTTTTTGCTGAAGCTTGAGCAAAAAGAGCACACGATAAAGGTAAGACCGCGCGCCGATAGCATTTAGGATCTATGTTGAAACACGGAGTGTAAGCGTGTTCCCAATTCCCAACCCATCTCTCAAAAGCCTTCCTCAAATTCCTACCCCTTATTGTCGTCCATATGGCCGGACGCTCGAAGATTCTGTGAGGATAAAACGGAGTCTGGTTTAACCTAACGCCGGTCGCGTTTTAAAGGGCGATGGCAGCATGATCACGCGAGATAAATCGGCGCGATAGGAACAGTTTTCAAAGTGCCATTCTCTTCTCTATACCACCTAAGATTTATTCACAGTGAGGGCTTATCTTTCCAAAGTTCCTCCTCGAAATCTCTAAAGAAATTATCTTTTTCTTTCCAGTCCGAGCCGAAATGGGTATCGAAATAGGAGATGAGTTTACCATAAATCCTCCTCCAGATCTGCTTTTCTCCTTTCACTGCTTCTTCCAGATAGGTCTTTAAGTCGCCTATCTGATCTTTTGGAAGGAAGGAAATTGCCCCAAGTTTCATGGATTGCTTCAAAGCTTCGGGAGTGAGAGCATGCGCGGTAAGCATTAGGGTCGGAAATCCCCTGCATACAGACTCCCTTAAGAGCGCGAATCCATTCACGCCCATGATGTCAAGGATTACAAAGTCGTAAGTATAGCTGAAAAGGTATTCGTGAGCGGTGTTGAAATCAGCGGCCTTATGGATGATCGCCATATCCAAGAGTTCAGCAACGATTGCAAGTATATCCGGATCATCATCGACGACCAGAATGATCTTCCCCTTCAAAACACTCTCTTCAATATTTTTCATGCCGTATTCCTCTCTCAAATCAACTTGTTTGTGAAGAACTCTACTAGCACCATGTAATTTAAATCTTTCGTATTTAAGCTCCATGCGACATAATGGTGGCATCTAAACCAGGAGGCCGTCATGTCACCAGGATATCGAATCACACTGACCGAACAGGAGCGTAGTGAGCTCGAGACCTTAACACGACGTGGGAAGACCCACGCCAGAAGATTTGCCCATGCGTGCATTGTTGCTTTGTGATGCCGGTCCCCATGGCCCAGCGTGGAGCGTTGCCGACGCCACTGAAGCGCGGGGAATAACCAGCCGGACCATTGAGCACCTCAAAAAGCGCTTTGTAGAGGATGGACTCGAAGCTGCTCTGGACCGTAAACCACGAGAGAAACCTCCAGTGCATCCGAACAGGCCGAAGCAATCAGTCTTGCTTCAAATGCTCCATCAAAGATCAATGGCGTGGCGGAAATATTCATGGAAGTGGAGCCGTTGACCGGCAAACGACATGTGACGGTGACGGAACACCGTACCAAAAAGGGTTGGGCGCTCCGGATCAAGCAGATGCTTGATGAACGCTATCCTGACGCCATTAAGGTACGGACTTCGCCGATCATTTGCTTGCAAGACTCGTCCAATGCACACTACTGGATAATCGGGATCATAGGGCAGGTGCGGGTCTGGAGTGCTTTCGGAATTCGGCCACATCGTCAGAAGCACTTCAAACTCTCCACCGACCCTTTCTTTATAGAAAAAGTGCGAGACATTGTTGTTCTCTATTTGAATCCTCCTCACTAATGTCCGGTTTAGAAATTGCATAATTTCGTGATGAAATAATTTTGAAAATTTGAGGATGAAATTACATATTTTGCTTGACATTCTAATCATTTAGCACACGGCGCGGTCCTGA
>Ga0068713_1001706_pt1 | contig 26669 bp, 22 predicted proteins | sample MTBAKSrepl2MetaG_FD_62223 | JGI IMG/M metagenome (GOLD analysis project Ga0068713, IMG submission 62223) | Enrichment culture microbial communities om Arthur Kill intertidal strait, New Jersey, USA, that are MTBE-degrading - MTBE-AKS2 (Arthur... | ecosystem: Environmental > Aquatic > Marine >...
GGCAACTGACAGTGTTCAGATCTCCCTGTGGTGATGGGTTTCGCTTTGCTCAACCCATCCTACAGTGCGTTCAGAAAGGCAGCGAGTGTCGAGACCCGCAAGCTCAGGGGTAAGCCCACACTTTACCGGTCTCAGCTTCGAAAACACCCCGGTCCTGTAAGATGGGTTGAGCAAAGCGAAACCCATCACGACGGGAAAGCGGGGGAGAGATCATCGGGTTTTGTTTCCTCAACGCCCTTTCCTTCGACACACTCTACCAGCTTCAGCTGCGAAAAGACCCAGGGCGCACCCAGGGCAGCCCAGAACCCCAGCAGTCCGTAACGGAGAACACGATAGCACGTTTCGGGTTCCAGCGAGGCAAAGGCGGATTTCAGTCCCGCCCATATGGCCACGGATACCGCCATCCCGAGCACAAGGCGCAGCAATCTCTTCCACCACGATCCACCGCTGTGGAATCCGACCCACCTGCGCTCGAGGATCATTCCCACGCTCATCCCCATCAGTGCTGCTCCCGAAGAGATGCAGGCGGGGTCTCCGGAAGGAGCAAGAAAGATCATCCCGGCAGGCAAGACAAGAGCAAGAGTCAGCCGCGTAGTGAATCCCTTATGGGCGGTCATGACGTCTATCCGGGGTTCGGCTTTGTGAAACGCAACCAAAAGGAGCGCACCGAGAAGATACCCCCCGAGGAGGTCCCCCGGGAAGTGAACGCCCAGGTAAAGTCTTGAAAGGGGAATAGCGAGCATGAGGAAGACGGCAATGGACCAGGGTCCTGTTTTCCCTAAACGCATAGCCAAAAGGCCCCAAACCACCACGCTGTGCTGTGTATGGCCGCTGGGAAGACCTCCCCCTGCCGCGCTTACAAGCGCTCTCACCCTTGGGTCGTATTCAAAAGGCCTGGGTTGCGCGAGAAGCACTTTGGCCGCCGAATTGAGATATGCCGAAACAAGGAAAAGAACGGCCAGCCGGGCGCCGGTCCTCCGGTCCAGGCACCAGTAGATCAGAGGCAAAAGGAAGAGGTAGAACCCCTCATTGCCCAGGAGAGAGAGGAGCTTGAAGGGAAGGTCCAACTTGGGGCTGAGGGTTTGCAGCCGGAGGATGAGGCTGACGCCCCAATCGAATGTCGGCGAAAAGTATTCGCTCACTTCGTTTTTTCAACCCTGCTTACGATCAGGGTGCAGCATCCCGATTTGGACGCTCGGTGGCTTCCCGGATCTTCTCAATGAGGTCTTCGAGCTCGTAGGGCTTGGTGAGATAATCAAAAGCGCCGGATTCTATGCCTTCCCTCGCCGCCTGCTCAGACCCGTGGCCGGTCAGCATGAGCACAGGCATTTCAGGATCCATCTTCTTGAAGATCTTGAGAACCTCCAGACCGTCCATGTCATCCATTTTCAGGTCAAGCACAGCTATGTCGAATTGTTCCTTGCGAAGGGCCTGAATGGCCTCTGTCCCGTTGTAGGCATTGGTTACCTTGATCTTTCTCTTGGCCAGTCGCTTGGACAGAACATCCACGAACCCGGTCTCATCATCGACAAGGAGTAGTTTGATGGGGGACACGTTCTTCTCCCTATATCCTGCGTGATGTGATCTCCTTCATCCGCGCCTCTATGATCTTGTCCTCCTGTGCCCTCTTTCTTGAAGCGGCCTGCTGAACCTTTACGAGAAGAAGATCCATGTCAGAGGGCTTCATCAGGTAATCGAACGCTCCGAGCTTCATACCGTCTATCGCAGACTCGATGGTGGCATGGCCGGTAAGCATAATGACTTCAACAAGGGGGTATTTTCTCTTGATCTCCCTGAGGGTATCGATGCCGTCCATTTCAGGCATTTTCACGTCGAGGATGACCACCTCGATCGAAGGCCTCTTTTCAAGCTCGGTCAATGCACCGGCACCGCTGTAAGCGGCAACCACGTCCAGGTCCCTCTTTACCAGACGCCTGGTCATGGCCTCCACAAAGGGGATTTCATCATCCACAAGAAGAACATTGGCAATTGTCATAAGGATGCTCCTTTTTGTTGCGAAACCATATCTGAAGGCGTCCCTTCCCCGGCCCTCTGATGGGGGATCGGCACGCGTATGTGAAAAGCGGTTCCCACTCCCACTGTACTCTCCACCGATATCTCCCCGCCCATTTTGTTGATGATGCCAAAGCATATGGACAGCCCAAGGCCGGTACCTTTGCCAACCGGTTTGGTTGTGAAAAAGGGATCGAATACCCTTCCCATGTTGGCTTTCGGAATACCCAGTCCGTTATCGACCACATCGATGAGAATGGCCGGCCCATGGGCCCCTGATTCCTGCATTCGAGTGGCGATCTTGATTCTGCCTCCCTTTTTGTCCATTGCATCTATGGCATTGTTGATCAGGTTCAGGAAAACCTGCTGCATTTCCGTCTCAGAAGCCCTCATCAGAGACAAGTCCTCCTGAAGGTCGGTCTCAATCACCACGCTGCTGAACTTGGCCCTTTGCTCGGAAAGGGCGGCGACCTCCCTGATCGTATCGTTGACCTGGATCTCCCTCACCTTGCTGTCGGTCCTCCGGGCAAAACTGAGCAGCTTGTGTGTGATCTCCTTGCACCTGTGCCCTTGCGTATGGATCTGTTTGAGTGCCCGTCGGAATTCTTCGCGGTTGGGAGAGGATTTCAAGTCGTCCTCTTCCAGCAGATCGCCGATCCAGCCCGCCTCTTCCACCATGATGGCTACAGGGTTGTTGATCTCGTGCGCAATTCCCGCTGCGAGCTCACCAATCGCTGCGAGCTTCCCAGTCTCGATCACCTGTTCATCCGCCACTTCCTTTTCCCGCTCGGACAAAGCTATTCGATTGACCATTCTTCGGGAGAGAAAAAACGCCATTGCCACTATACCGATGCCGCCCAGCAGGAAGATGATCAGCGCAATGGACCGGGCACGCCAAAGATCGGAAAAGGCATCCGAGGCGAGCTGCTGATACACAAGGAGCCAATCGCCCTGCTTCAAGAAGCCGGCAACATAAATACTGTCCGATCCGGACTCATCGCCCTTCCGGACAATATGCACCCCCTCTCCCTTATCCTCACTGATCCCCAGAAAATCCCTGTAAGGGCCTCTTCGGGAGACGATGTCCAAGAGGGGCTTTGTCTGAAATTCACCGCTTCGATTGAGGATGAAGGCAAAGCCGGTTTCTCCGATACGGATCCTCTCCACGAGGGTGTTGAATGCCACGAAGTCGACGGTCGCCCGAAGGATCCAGGGACGCCCTTCATAATTGTTCCGAACAGTGATGATAAAATGGGGTAGACCCCTCAACCCCAGGAATACGTCGCTGACGAAATACTCGTTCGCGATTGCCTTCTTGAACCAGTCCGCCTCTGCATACAGCGCATTGCCCAGCTTGAAGGGACCGGCATAGGCGACCTGAACCCCGCGCTCGTTCACCACCCCTACGTCCACAAAAACGGGCTCATATCCCTGCTGCAGGGCCGCAAGGGTGTCCTGGAGAAAGGACTCCTCGCTCAGTTCCTCGAAGCTGAATGTATTGCTGATAAAACGAATGTTTCCAAGCCTCTCGGTCAGGAAGCTGTCGATGCGCTGCCGGTGTTTTTCAACCACCTCTGCCAGATGCGCGTAGACCTTTTCCCTGTAGGATATCTGAAACTCATAAAGAATGATGCCGCTGACGAGAACGAGTGGGGTAAATGAAACGATGAGCACCACCAGGATCATATTTCTGGTGAGGGCTCGATAATAGGAGTTGCCTGGTTCTTTCTTCACGGGTTGATCCAAATCACGAATGGTCTCCGGTACATCCGCCTGATGTACAATCTAGCATCCGCCCCGCCGAAGGTCAATATAGGCTGTAACTAACCGAACGTCTAATGTTGTGTAACACAAGTAACCTGTCATCTCGACTCCCGCGGCTCACGCGGGATAAACTGCGGGAGAGATCTTGCAATTGCCCGAAGGTATAAAATTTCTCACTCCGTTCGAAATGACAAATTGGGCAAGGAATTTCAGTTACACAACACTTATTAATCCACTTACAAATGTCTCAGGACACTAGCCGGAAATCGTAACGGGCATGCCCATCATCGGCCAGACAAACAATGCTGCCACTCCTACCATGACCATCAGCAGGACGCTTGCGATGATGCCATAGAGAAAGAACTCGCCCGGTGTAAATTGCCTGGAATCGTAGGCGATTGCATTGGGAGCGGCGCCGACCAGCAGCAGGAAGGGCATGCCTGCCGTCACCAGCGAAGCAAAAAGGATGATTTCGGGCGCCACTCCAAGATAAGGGGCCACCACGAGGGCCACCGGAAGGGAAATGGCTATGGCGGCAACATTCATGATGAAGTTGGTCATGACCATGACAAAGAAAGCGATGCTCATGACAAAGACGAACCAGTTTGCCTCTTTGAACATTGCCAGCCAGTTCACGGCAAGCCACTTGGCGGCTCCCGTATCCCAGAGGCAAAATCCAATGCTCATGGCGCCCCCGAACAGGAGGAAGATGTTCCAGGGGATATCTTCAAGGTCCTTGATCTCCAGAATTCTGGTGACGAAAAGCAGAATCGTGGAAGTCAGGATAATGGCAGTCTTGTCAATGGCGCCGAGAAAGGGAACAAACGAGCGCAGGGACATGGCGGTTATGCTCCCAAACACAATGAGCAGTGTCAGGATTTCCTTTGCGGTGAAAGGCCCCATTTCCTTGTGAAGGCGCCTGGCCCGGTCGCGGAGACCCGGGATCACCTTCTTCTCGGGCTTGAAAAACACCATAAAGAAAACCCAGAGGAGCAGGGCCATGATCCAGCCGATCGGGAACATGTAGTAGGTCAGCTCAAAAAAACCGATGGCCCTTCCGGTCATGTCGTTGAAAAAGCCAATTGCAACCGCCGCTCTTGCCGCTCCGAGAAGAGTAATGATGCTTCCCGCTCCGGCCACATAGGCCATTCCCATGAAAAGCCCTTTTCCGAACCGCGTGGGCTTGTCTCCCTCTCCGTAGAGAGAGTAGATGGCAAGAAGGAGCGGGTATACGGTGGCGGCAACCGCCGTGTGGGCCATCACATGGGTCAAGAGCACGGTAAGCACGAAACAGCCAAGGTAGATCATGCTGGTCCTCTCGCCCACAACGAGAAGCATCCGATAAGCCAACCGGCGCGTAAGCCCTGTCTTTGTGAAGACGAGCCCGATCACTATGGAGGCAAGGATGAACAGCACCGCGGGGTCGGCAAAGTCTTTGAAGGCGACATCGGGCTTCCTTATGAGGAACATGGCTTGGAGCACGCCTATGGCGAGACTTGTCACCCCTATGGGCACTACCTCGAAGACCCACCAGATCCCAGCCAGCAGGAATATTGCCAAGGCCCCTTTCCCCTCTCTCGAAAGGGGGAAGTGTTTGCCCAGCGGGTCAATGGCATCCGGAAATGTCGGGGCAAAATAAACCAGGATGAACAGAAACACTCCAAGAAGGATAAAAAATATGCGCTTCCAGTCGACCCTTGGACCAAGGCCGGCCGAATAATCACTGTTCTCCATCGAAACCGTCCTCCCTTCGATCACAGCGACGATCCTCCTCGCCAAAAGAAACAGCCCGCCCCTGAGGGCTTCGGAAGAGCCATCCCTTCCAGAGATAAATGGTCGAAGTTCTTTTATTCTTGGGTAACCACAGTGGAATGCGGCTCCAAGACTTCTATGAGATTATCAGGATTCTGTCAAATGGATTGTATTCTGCAGTATTCTGCTTCCCCGGCCAGCCTGAGCGACCTTGCCAGCCGTCATGGGTGTGCTCTGCTCCGGTACCCGCCGTTGGTCTCGGTGCAATTGACAAGCATGAAAGAGAAAGGAGAGGGGAGGCGATGTCGGGGTTGACTGGAGAAGCGCAAACTCATATACTCGCTCAAACGGTGTCGGGCCGGGATGGCGCCGACGGTACAAACGACCGGAACCCAAAACATCTTCATGCAATTTCCCCGACATCCATTTTTCAATATGCCCGCCTTTGGGCAGAATGACCGCACATAAAAGAGGAACATCGGACCATGAAACCGCTGCTCTTCATCGTGTTTGTGACAGCGCTCAGCATTCTCGTCAGTCTTCAATTCGGCAATGAGGTGACGTGGTTCAACTACTACGTCGGCGGAATGGCAGGCCTTCTGGTCAGCGGGGCTGTGCTGGATTTCGTGAGTAAGAGAAAGCTAAAAAAGGAGCTGGAAGAAATCAGAACCAAGAAGGGCCGGTAAGGCAAACAATCCTGAAGAAGCGCCGAAGAGGAGGTGGCCATGAGAGAAGGGAAGCTGCACTACGGCTGGATCGTCATCTTCATGGGGATGCTCACCACAATTGCCGCGCACGGGTTCGGCCGAATGGCCTACACCATCATATTGCCGGCCATGAAAGACGGCCTCCAGTTCGACTACACGCAGCTGGGGCTTCTGGGTACGGGCAACTTCATCGGCTATTTGACAATGGCCATCATCGGAGGCTTTCTCGCCGCCCGATTCGGCACAAGAATCGTGATTACCCTTGCCCTCATCCTCATGGGATTGACCATGCTCCTGACCGGGCTTGCGCAATCCTTTGGATACGCCTTTGCGATGCGGCTTCTCACCGGTCTTGGAAACGGTGCCGCTTATGTGCCTGCCATGGCGCTGGGGTCCGCCTGGTTCGCCATGAGAAGGCGCGGTTTTGCCACAGGCATCGTGTCGGGGGGCATCGGAGCGGGCACGCTCATATCCGGTCTCCTGGTTCCGCCAATCCTGTCGTCTTTCGGCTCCGAGGGATGGCGTTACTCCTGGTACTTTCTGGGCTGTGCCGTTCTCGTGATTGCAGGGGTCGTTTTCCTGTTTGTAAGAAGCCGTCCGGATGAAAAGGGTTTGGCACAGGTGGGGGCAGACAAAGAAGAGGTGAAGGCTGCCGCTTCCGGAGGGGCCAAGGTTTCTTCCCTGGAATGGGGAAAGATCTATAAAATCGGGTCGGTCTGGTACCTTGGGGTGTGCTACTTTTTCTATGGAGCGTCCTACATCATCTATATGGTTTTTTTTGCCGCCTATCTTGTAAAAGAGATGGGAATGACCCAGGCGTGGGCCGGAGGGCTCTGGGCCATGGTTGGGGGGCTCAGCGTCTTCTGCGGTGTGATCTGGGGTGGCATCTCCGACCGGCTTGGCCGAAGTCGCGGAGCAGCCCTCGCCTATCTCGTTCTGGCGCTTTCCTATCTCGTTTACGCCCTGATAAGAGTGAAATTCGGGTTTTATCTCTCCGCAGTTCTCTTCGGTCTGACCGCATGGAGTATCCCGACCATCATGGCAGCGGCTGCAGGGGATTTTGTGGGGCCGCGACTGGCTCCCGCAGGGCTCGGTTTCATCACTCTTTTCTTTGGGATCGGCCAGGCAGTGGGTCCGGCCCTGGGCGGCTACCTCGCCGACCAGACCGGTTCTTTCACTGTTCCATTCCTGGTGGCCGGCGGGATTTCTCTTTTGGGGATGGTTTTTTCCTCCAAGCTCAGACCGCCTTTGCAGGAGAGAGCGGGAGTGCCGACGAAGGCGTGATGAGTGACTAGCAGGTTGCTCAAAAATGCCCAGATGCAAGGCGCCCGAAATCCTTAGGAGTGAGGCGTACATAGAAGTACGTCGCAACGACGAAGGATGAGGGCAACGCCGCAGATGGGCGTTTTTCAGCAACCCGCTAGAAGAGGAGGGTTCCTTCGGGCTCTATCTGCTCACGAAGTTCCCGCAACCTTCTCATATCGATGACCACATCGAATGATTCCCTGATAGGAAGGCGGTGACCGCTGATAAAGTTCACGCGCCAGTAGAAGTCGCGCAGATAGGGAAACCGCTCCCTCACAACGAGCTTGAGCATCTCCCTTGGAGCCCAGTCCGAATCGGTGGACAGGGACCCGAACTCATCCGAGTAAAATCCTGGAGCAGGCGCATCTTCCGGGTCCGGCCTGATCACAAAGACCGTGCACTCCCCTTTTGGCTTCAGCCGGCTGATCCCTTCCTCGAGCATGGCGAGCTCCTGCTGCTGCGGAAGGGCGAAAAGGGTGTAGGCGTGCAGCGAAGCCATTGGAGCAGCTACTGCCAACATGACTGCGAGCCCGGCTGGAACGAGCCATGTCCTTCCCCTTTTGAAGAGTCCGCCGAGATGATAGAGACCCAGGATGAAAAAGACCAGGCAGACCCCTGTAAGAGGATAAATAGTCCTGTAGGTCGACCAGCGGAGAGCTGCAATCAGCGTGGGAGCTGAGGCGCCGATACAGAGAGCAACTAGAGACAAAGCCCAGAAAGCGGTTTCACGCCATCCCCTCTGAAGAAATTCGCCCCAGCCGCCCGCCAGGATGGTAAACCCGACGGCCATCGCAAATCCCACATAAGCGTGCGAAATGCCTTCCCTGGTGTCGTTCAGCACGAACATGGCGAGCGCATTGACCAACGGTTTGCTGATGAAGAAATCAAGCTTTGAGAGAAAGTCGGTTTCCAGGGTGACCAGGCGATGGAGTTGGATCACATCGGCTGCGTAAAGGGCTTGCATCAGCAGGAAGGCAGAGGCCAGGGCCGCTCCCACGATACAAAGATGAGTGGTGAGCCAGCGGATGCGCCACTGCAGGGGCCGTTGCCGGTAGCCAAAAAGCCCTGCTGCCGCCGGAACCAGGTAAAAAAGGGAATTCGACTGATAGATGAGGGCCCCGGCAGTCACCAGGAGAATCCCTGCGAGTCGGTGGAGCGGTCTTCCCCGGTCAGCCACGAGAAAGCCGGCGATCCCGCAAAGCCCGCTTACGACATGTGGCCAGCAGATGGCCCATGAGACATCCACCTGGGCTGCCGGAACCATGGCCATCAACGCCGCGAAGAGAGCGCTCCAGATCGATGCCCAGCCGAGTTTAAGCAACGCGAAATACAGAAGGACGCCAATCCCTCCAACGCAAAGTGCGCCCGCGGCCCTTCCTGCCCAGAGGTCATCGATTTCGTCCATCTGGGAAAAGAAGGTTTCGAGCATCCAGCCGTAAAGGGGCCGTGCGTGAGAGGAGCACAGGGCGATGACCTTCCCGGGTTCTTCGCTGGTCTCCCGAAGAATCGAGTAGTCGTCACGGAAACCGAATCTGGAAAAAATGGTGCTGGAATAAATGAACAGGGGAAGCAGAAGGAGAAGAACTGCTATAAGCCAGTGGCGATTTGTTCCCAATCGTTGACGAATCACAGACTGCACGGAAAAATGCCTCAAAGACAAATCCGCTACAACGCGTAATTGGACCTCAGGTCATGCCCGATCCGGAGGCAAACTGACGGAATATATGTCAGCTTGAGCTCGACGTCAATCAGGAAATGGGGGTAACGGTACAACCGAAGGGGATAACAGCGATAAATCAGTCATTGAAGTCGTTTGACGAAATTTTTCACGCGTGGTAATAATAAACATAGGCTACAATGTAATCGGGCGCTCTCCCAAGCAAGTTCGCACACACCGGCTAAAAGCCTGGAACGAGGCCAGGAATTTCGGGTTCAATAATACAAGAAGGAGGAAAAGTCATGGCCCGGCAAGTCATTAAATCTGACTGCATAATGTGCATCAACAGTTGCGGTATAGAGGCGACTGTCGAAGACGGCAAGCTGATCAAAGTCGAAGGAATGAAGGAACATCCCATTAGCGAGGGGGTTCTTTGCCCGAGAGGCGAAGCACTGGTTGAGTGGGTTTACTCACCCGACAGACTTCAATACCCCATGAAAAAGTCCGATACCGGATGGAAAAGGATCTCCTGGGATGAGGCCCTGGACACCACCGCGGCAAAAATTACTGAGATCAAGGAGAGATACGGCGCCAGGGCCCTTGCCGTGTATACCGGCTCGATGGGGACGGAAAATATCGAGCTGGCGGCGTTTGCCCAGCGTTTCAGAGGAGTCTACGGAACCCCCAACCTCTTGTCGGTCGAGGGCAATTGTTTTCGCTCCCGCATCATGGCCCGCCAAATGACCTTCGGCGGTTACCCGATTGAAGAACCCTGGAATGCCAAATGCATCATTGTGTTCGGCACCAACGTGGACAACTCCAAGGTCACTGTTGGCGCCAAGATTTACAAGGCTATTGAAGAAGGCACGATGACACAGGTGATCGTGGTCGATCCCAAGCGCATCCCGTTGGCGGACAAGGGAGTCCACGTCAAGATCCGGCCGGGAACGGACACCGCCCTCTGCCTGGGAATGCTGAACGTGATCATTTCCGAAGGGCTCGAGGACAAAGAGTTTGTCGAAAAGTACTGCCTGGGCTTCGACAAACTGGCAGAGCACGTCAAACAGTATACGCCCGAGAAGGTATCGGAGATCACTTGGATCCCTGCCGACGATATTCGAAAGATCGCCCGCATCTTCGCCACCAACAAACCGGCCTGCATCGTCCCCGGGACCTGCTCCATTGACCAGCATATCAACGGCTTCCAGGGAAATCGCATCCATGCCATCATGATGGCGGTCACAGGAAACGTGGATGTCCCCGGCGGATGGGTTTCCATCCCCTTTATCCGGTTGGGAGATCTCAGGATGACGGAGATCAGCGACCCCATCGGAACCGACGAGCATCCCCTGTTCAGACGCTTCTGGGGCCGGACCTCCCCCTATGGGCAGCAGATGCTTTTTGCCGATGCCGTCTTGAAGGGGAAGCCCTATCCCATTAAGGGCATGATCTGCACCGGCGGCAACCCTGCCGTGACCCTTCCCGATTCGGCACGAATCAGGGAAGCAATGAAGGCGCTGGATTTCATGATGGTCGCCGATCTGTTCATGACCGATACCGCCAAACTGGCGGACATTGTGGTTCCCGCCTGTTCGTTCCTTGAGAAGGCCGGTGTCGGATATGTCTACGGCGTCACGAACTGCATCCCCTATGCCATGGTTCGAAAGCAGGTGATAAAGCCCATCGGCGAGAGCTGGCCCGATTGGAAGATGTGGACGGAGCTGGGGAAGAGGATGGGTTATGACGAGTTCTTCCCGTGGAAGACGGAAGAGGAGGTCATCGATTTCTTCCTCGCGCCCAGCGGATTGAACCGGGAACAGCTGACCAAGGAACATCCCGAGGGGACCTATTACGCACAGAAGAAATATGTCCAGGGCAGGTACAGCACCCCCTCGAGGAAGATCGAGCTCTACTCGGAAACGCTCCTTGAAAACGGGTACGATCCCATCCCCCATCATGTGGAGCCGAGCAAGAGCCCGGTCAGCACTCCGGAACTTTTCGAGAAGTATCCCGTGATCCTGACCACCGGCACCCGTGTTCCCGAATTCACCCACACGCAACTCAGGGTGAGCGGCATCGAAAGTTTGAAGAAGACAGCACCGGAGCCCCTTGCGGAGATCCATCCGGATACGGCGAAAAAGTACGGCATTTCCGATGGTGATATGATGACGATCGAGACGGTCAAGGGAAAGATCGAAATCAAGACCAAGACCACGAAAGACTTGCTGCCCGGGATTCTCAGCATCCCCCACGGATGGGAGATTGCAAATGCGAATGAGTTGACCGAACTCGAGCCTCGAGATCCTGTCACAGGCTACACGGAAATGAAGGCCCTTCTCTGCAGGATCAGCAAGGCTGAAGGCGGCAGAAAGGCTGCATAATAGAAAACATCGAGCCAACAAACCCGTCCCGCACAACAGTGCGGGGCGGGTTTTTGTTACCGCTGGAAAAACTTCGATGAAGCGTTTGAAGATCACCGAACATATTGAATACCTGCGACCTGAAAATGAGATCAGCCGTTTCCTGTGCTCGGGAATGATCGTCCGCGGTTCAGGAAAGGTCTTTTTCGATACGAACTTCGGTGAAATTGCGACCAGGGAGTTGCTGGTTTCTGAAAAGCCGGATTTCGCCTTGATGTCTCACTACCATCTGGACCACTCCCTGTGGGGCGGATTCGTCGGCGACTCAGGCGCCCAATTGTTCGTACCCTCCGGTGAAGAGGATTACGTGGCAAAGACCGATTTTTTTCTCGAAATGACCGGACTGGCGCCAAGCTCCGAATCCTGGAAGCAGTTCGTTCTCAAGACCTTGAAATTCAAAGATTGCCGGGAATTCAAGACCTACGACAGGTCCTTCAGCCTTGATCTCAGCAAGACAAGGATGATCTTCATCCCGGCCCCGGGACATTCCCCCGGACATATGACCGCTTACTTCCCGCGGGAGGAAATCCTCTTTACCAGCGATCTCGGCTTCGGGCCGTTCGGACCCTGGTACGGGTTCAGGGATTGTGACATTTGCCCTTATGTGGAGTCTCTCTTGAGTCTAAAGGCCCTCAAGCCGAAGCTCCTCCTTACGGGACATGACGGCCTCTTCAGCGAGAATATCGATGGAATTTTCGACCGTTGTGTCGAAGTCTTCTTCTTGAGGGAGGATATGATCAGAGCCGGCCTGGAGAAGGGACGAACCAGAGATTCGATTGTGGAAGAGGGGATCTATTTCAGGAACAAGGAAAAGGCCAAAGGCCCTTTAAAAGGAATGCTGGTAAGCTGGGACTCGGTCATGTTCGATCATCATTTAGGGGTTCTAAACAAAGGAGGGCTCAAATCCTTTTTCCCGCACTTTTCTCTCAGAGCTCCCGAGTTTACCCGCCTATGGCGGCGCTAAAGGCGCCCAGTTGATCATGATCTTACCTTCAATCCGGGAGCGCATGTCCTGTAGAGATCATTGTTTTTGCCGCGTTCCTCTCGGAGACTTCCGCCTGCGATGAGGCACGATTACTCAAATCGATTTCCGTAAACTCACTGCGCAGATCCCGGTGCTGAAGGTACAGGTTCAACCGCTTGTAGAGGTCTCCCTTCCTATACTCCTCCAAAACTCCTTCTTCTGTTCTCATGGTCCACCCCCTTCTTAAAGCCGATTTATCTTACTCTTGCCCGTCCTCTGCGCTCTCCAGTGAAGCCCCGCCGCAGGCGGGACAAGCGCGCGAGAAACGCTCTTGCTCTTTTGGCAGCTTTCGGATGGCGCACATCAGCGACTTCATGTCCGGGTATCCCAGGATAGGCTCGCGGCACTGCGCGTCGGTGAGGAGGTTTGCGTTCGCCTCGCCCGGCCAGCCGTGCGGCACGAACACCACCCCCTCTGACACGGAAGGCATCACACGGACTTTCATCCGGATCTTTCCCCGGTTCGTTTCCACCTCAGCCACCTCTCCGTCCTCAATCCCGAACCGCACGGCAGTTTCAGGTCCGATCTCGGCCTCCGGCTCTGGCGACTGGTCCCGCAGCGGTTCCACCCCTCGGTGCTGGCTGTGGGTGAAGAAATAATTCCGGTGCCCGGTGGACAGGATCAGGGGGAATCCGTTTCTCCCCCGCAAGGGGCTCCGCTCCGGCTCCCTGTAGTCCGGCAAAGGATTGAAGCCGACCCTTTCAAGGGCATCGCTGTAGATCTCGATCTTGCGGGATGGGGTCCTGAAAAACCCTTGCCTTGTGCAGTACTGCTTTTCGAGATAGAAGTCCCCTTCAGGCTTCTCCTTCAGGAGATACTCAAAAGGAAGGCCGGATGGACCCAGCTCGAAGGAGACCAACTCTTCCTCCGACTTCCAGGGAAAATCCTTCCCCATCCCCAGCCGCACTGCCAGTTCCGTATAAACCTTCCACTCCGATCGGCTCTCGTAAAGGGGTTCGATGCATTTCTTCCGGAGCATCAGGTATGGCAGAGCATGGCATACGTTATAGGTGTAGGCCACGCCCCATTTCTCCAAATGGGAGCAGGCGGGCAGGACATAATGGGCCTCCCGGGCCGTCTCGGTCATGAACATATCGTGCACCACCAGTAAGTCCAACTTTCTGAAGGCCTCCCGGAAGGCATTGCTGTCCGGCATGGAGACCAGGGGATTGCCCCCAACCACATAAAAGGCCTTCAGCTTGTCCGGTATGCTCTCAGGCACCATGGTGACAACCCCGTAGGGGCTTTTTCGTCCCCAGACCTCGAAGAACAACGGGTATTCATCCCCGCCGAGGGGCGTCCCTTCCACCTCCAACCCCACATCCCCGAAAACGCTTCTAGGACTGACCACCCATCCGCCCGGCACATTGATGTTCCCGGTAATCGTCTGAAGGATGGAAAAAGCCCGGCTGTTCTGGGTCCCGTTCGCCGTCTGATCCTGGGTACACGTTCCCTGGTAGATGGAACCACCCCTGGTACCGGCGAAAAGCCTGGCCAGCTTTCGGATGTCTCCTGCAGGGACCCAGGTGATCTCCTCGGCCCATTCGGGAGTGTATTGAGACACATGTTCCACGAGCCGGTCGAAGCCGACTGCGTGCGCGTCGATAAAGGGTTTGTCATAGAGTTTTTCCGTGATGATCACGTTCATCATGGCCAGGGCCATGGCGCCGTCCGTTCCCGGGCGGATCCGAAGATACATCTCTGCCCGATCAGCGAGGGGTATTCTCCTGGGGTCGATCACCACCAGCTTCGCCCCCTTGGCCAGGTTTCTCTTCAGGGCCAGCCTTAGCGGGAAATCCGACGCATCCGGGTTGTGACCCCAGAGGATGTAAAGATTGGAATCCAACTCTTCGATAGGGTATTTGCCAAAGGTGATCTGCCGTGTGCGGATCCGCATACGGTAACAGACGCTTTCCACTGAAAAGAAGTTCGGGGAGCCAAAGGACGCCTTGAACCTCTGGGTAAGTCCCGCCATCTCCATATTTTCCACGCCGATGGAACCGCTGAACACCCCAAGGATCTGCGGACCGAATTCATCCCTCAGCCGGTTCAGTCTTTCTGCAATCTCATCCAGGGCCTGATCCCAACCGATCCGCCGAAAACCTCCCTTCGTGCGTTTCAGAGGGTATTTCAAGCGGTCGGGGCTGTAGATGTGCTCCAGGGCGTGTTCCCCTTTAGGACAGAGCTCGCCTCTGTTCAAGGGATGAGACTCCAGTCCCTCCAGCTTTGTGGCCCTGCCGTTTTCCACGAACACCCTGCACCCGCAACTGTGATAACAGAGGGTGCAATCGGTCAGGATTTGTTTTCTTTCTTCCATTTCGTCAATACCTCCTTAAAAACTGGCGGTTCCCGCCCTCCGCCGGGACAGATTTCATTCGCCCGGGTGGAAATCAACAGCCTTTCATGAGCTGCTAGGGCAAGAAGCATGCCTCTGTGGAGGGATGTTATAAAATATTTTAAATGTCAGTTACTTATAAGGAAGTTGCGGGGGTTGGAAGCTGCCTGAGACAAATCTTGGAGTAGTTAATTATCGGGTCGATAACAATTCTGTTATCAAGATGATGCATTTCCTGCGAAAGGAAATAAAGTGTCCTGGAAGGGAAGGAGTAGCGCGGTACCTAATTGTTCGACGTTCATCTTTATTCCTGCGTCCCTGCATCCTTATACTTCCGGTACGCCCGCAAGGGCAGCAGCAGCCCAAAAAATGGGATGATATAAAACGCGGCTACCATCGGTTCTTTCGGGGTGAAGAACTGGGAGCTGAAGACAAGGACAAGGACATTGTTCATGAGACCGAGGCAGATCACGGAAGCGAGCTGATCCTCCACGGGTCTCCCCCAGGAGAGCAGGAGTCCTGCAACGAGGTAGATTGCCCCGAGAACAAACGTCACGCCGACTGCGTCCAGAATGAGCATCGGCTGCTGCCGGAAATAGTCGGAATATGCCGAAAAAATGCCCAGGTTCGTTATCGCGAAGAGGACAAGAGAGATCCCATACTGCCTTTGCAGGAGCCCCAGGTAAAAACCTCTTGAAAACCTTCTCAGGGACTCGGCCAGCGCAAACGGGACAAAGACCACCAGGAGGAGCAGTCGGATCATGCTCGCGAGGGTAATATTCATTGTCTGACCGAACAGGAGATCCACAAGGGCGGGGAGAGTAAACGGGACCAGAAGGGACGACAGGACTACCACTACAAGAACGAGCGGACTGTTCGCTTGAACAAGATTGGAGAGGAAAGGCGCGACCACGCCTGTGGAGATCCCGGTAAGCAACAAGGCCGAGAGACTGTATGCCGGCCAGATGAGACGAAAGATGAGCGCAACGCCGATCGGAAGCACGATCATTCTCAGCACCAGAAAGAGACTGATGACCAGGGCCTGGCTCCTGAGGATGTCCCATATTGCGGATACACGAATGGAGAGGAAGCTGAGAAGAAGAAGGCTCATCATGCAGTAGATCGGGAACGGCTGAAACCAGGAAGAGAATCCCGGCGCCATGATCCCCACAAAGAGAGAGGAGAAGATCACTCCGAGCAGAACAAGATCCTTTGTGCGAAACATTCCGTATCCATCCCTCTGCCGAAGTTCATTCCACGCTATTCGTGGGACACGATCTCGTCCTTCAGAAAAACCTCATGATACTCCTTCTCACTGAGGTACTTCTTGAGAAGGCCGCCAAGAAGATCGAAGAGCGCGGACATATCCGACGGGGACATGCGTTCACGCATAAGGTTCATGTTCGCGTCATCGGCGAACTTCTGCAGATACCAGGTGAGAGTCGCCTTGTCCGCTTCCGGTTCCATCCCGAATGCGACCGGTCCATCATACTCCTCTACAAATCTGTGGCTGTGCCTGCTCATTGGAGACTCACCCCTTCACCTTTAACGTTACGAAGATGGTCGATTCCTTTCGCTTGATCAGGAGAAGGACGGTCCCCCCCTTGCCATACTCTTTTGCTTTCCGTTCGAACTCCTCCAACCCTTTCACCGGGGTCTGATCGATCTCCAATATGATGTCCCCTCTCTGCATTCCGGCTTCTCCGGCAGGGCTGTTCTGCTCTACCTCCACGACCAGGATCCCTTTGCTCTCAGAAAGGCCGTATCGCTTTGCGCTCTCTTCCGTCAACTCCTCGAGCGTCATCCCGAAAAACCCGGTTTCTTCTTCAACCGGCTGCTGCTTTTCGTCATCCTTGAGTTCTCCCAGTGTCACCTGCAGGCTCTCTTTTTTGTTCTTCCTCCAGACCTCCACCGTCACCGTCTTGCCTACCGGGGTGGAGGCAACGATAAAGGGGAGATCATTCATCTCCTTGATCTCCTTCCCGTCAAAGGAAAGGATCACGTCTCCCCGCTTGATCCCCGCCTTTTCAGCCGGACCCTTCGGGGTCACATCCGCAACAAGGGCCCCTTTCTCGTCTTTGAGACCGAGCTTGTTCTTCAGCTCGGAAGTGATCTTCTGAATCATCACGCCAAGCCATCCTCTGACCACCTTTCCTTCCTTGAGCTGGGGGAGGAGATTCTTGGCCATGTTGATGGGTATCGCAAAGCCGATGCCGACGCTCCCGCCGGTTTGGGAATAGATAGCCGTGTTCACCCCGACCACCTGGCCTTCCGCGTTGAGCAGAGGCCCGCCGCTGTTTCCTGGATTGATGGAGGCATCTGTCTGGATGAAGTTGTCATAAGCGCCCGTCCCCAGATGGCGGTATTTTGCGCTTACAATACCTGCTGTCACGGTATGGCCCAGGCCGAAAGGATTGCCGATTGCAACCACCCATTCCCCTACCTCCAGTGCATCCGAATCGCCGATGGGAAGAGGAACCAGGGATACGTCGGAATCTATCTTGATGAGGGCCAGATCCGTTTTCGGATCGCGGCCGATGATTTTGGCAACGAACTCCTTGCCGTCGGACAGCTTCACCTTGATTTCTTCACCCTTTTCGACCACGTGATTGTTGGTGAGAATGAAGCCGTTGCTGTCGATGACAAACCCCGTGCCCAGGGCCTGCTGCTTGTAATCTTTGGGAACCATATCCCTGAACCTGTCGAAGAAATCCTTGAATGGGTCATTGGGTCCGAAAGGCATTGGAACCTGCCTTTCCGCGCCCTTCACCACCTTGAGGGTGCTGATATTCACAACAGAAGGGCTCGCCTTTTTGGCCAGCCCGGCAAAGGATGTCCGGGTGCCGACCGATTCGGCCAGGCATTCTTTTTGGGAAAATGCGGTCCACGGGCTGCAGATCGTAAGCGCCAGAATAAACAAGCCGGCCAGTGTAACCTTCAGACTTCCAGTCAGTTGTCGAACCATTCCATTCTCCTTTAAGAATTCTCCATCTTCTCGACTTCTTTCATCGTTTAGCACATTGCTCACCGCCCCGTTTTGAAGGAGCGTTTAGAACCCCATGGATTCATTAACCAGCACGACCGAGATATCGCTCATCATGGGCTTTCGGTGCAGTATGGTTGTGATCCGGCAGATCCGCTGAGGACTGTTGCAGTCGGTGCAGACCCCGGTTTCCGCACAGGGAGTCTTCATGTTGAGACTCCTGGCCCGCATTGGTGCTGCAATCTCACGAACCCGCCGAAGGGCGGACTCGAGATCCGGTCTCACTTTGTTTATTCCGGCTACGATCACCGTTTTCCTGGGCCCGAAGCTCATGGCATTCGTGCGATTGCCCAGGGCGTCGACATTCACGATCTCACCGGTAGCGGATATGGCGTTTGCGCTGCTTAGAAAGCAGTCGCACCTTCCCTGCTCCATCCGAATAGTCCGGGTTTGCTCTCCCAGAACTTCCCCCTGCCAATGGTCTAAGATTTTTTTTCCTCTTGCTTTGAGCTCATCCAGGATCCCTATGGCGCGCGTTGTATTCGATCCCCCGAAACCGAAACTCTCATATCCCCCGATCAGCATCAGGACAAGATCGCGACCTTCCTCCGACGTCGATACGAAATGGGCGTCGAAGCCATGGCTCTTCAATGCCTCGACGCAACGCTCTCCCTGTTTTTCCCCCAACCATGCTTCACATGATTCGCTCATGCTTCTTCTCCTCAGCTCCGGCCCTGATCTTGATCAGTTCCGCCACGATGCTCACCCCTATTTCTTCCGGCGTTTCCGCGCCGATGTCGATCCCGATAGGGGAATGAACCCGGTCGAGATCCGATTGGGTAAACCCCTCTTGAAGCAGCTTCTCATAGATAATGGCCCTTTTCCGCCTGCTGCCGATCATGCCGATATATCCCGCCCCGGACCTTAAACACTGTTCGAGCACGGTTTTGTCATGGGCATGTCCCCTGGTCACTATCACCATGTAGGATGCCTTGTCGATCGGGAGCTTTTCCACGGCGTCCTTGAAGTCCATCCTGACTACCTCGCTTGCTTCAGGGAACCTTTCCGGATCTGCAAACTCCTGCCGGTCGTCCACTACAACCACTCGGAAATCTACATGGCTTGCAAGCGGCACGATCTGCGCCGATACATGTCCTCCGCCGAAAATATAGACAACCGGATCAGCCGCAAGAGGCGCGACAAAAAGATGGAGTTCCCTTCCATCTTTTTCGCGATAGCTCACAAGGACGGGTTTTCGCTTTCGGAGAAACTGATTCATCTCCTCGGCGACAAGGGCCTCCAACTGTGCGCTCGGCAAAGACCCCAGCCTGTCCCCATCCCTTCCGATGACCAGTTTCGGGGCAGACCCTTCTTGATGAAGATCCGGGTCGACCAGGGTTGCAATCAGGCCCGAGCCGGACTGTCGGACGATTGTCTCCGCCTTTTCGTATAACTGCACCTGCTTCAATTTTTCCGGAAAGATGGGTTCCAGGAACACCTCCACCTCTCCTCCACAAAGCATCTCCGTTTTGTACACATCTTTCCCCATCAGGGACAAGCCCAGCAGGGCCGGAGCACGCTTGCGGAAAACATTCGCCGACTCCTCGATGACTTTGGCCTCGAGAAGCCCTCCCCCTATGGTTCCGATGGAACGGCCGTCACCCAGCACGAGAATACTCGCACCCACCCCTCTCGGCCCGGACCCGCTGAGCCTCGTGATTGTGGCAAGGACGACAGGATGTCCGTCCTTCAGCAGCCCAAAGATTTTCGAATATATCTCACTCATCCATTCTTCTCCAAAAAGTATTTAGGAGTCTCACGCCAATCCCCGGATCCCGAGGATAACAGGATCAACAGGATTTCGGCAGGCATTTGAAACCTGACCTGAGATCTTGTGTAGTGTCCCTTGTTTTCTCACCTTCTCAACTTCTGATCTTCTCACCTTCTGTCACTACCACCCCTCTTTCTTGATTCGTGTTCATCCGTGCTCATCCGGCGTCCCATAATCCTCTTGTCTTTTGTTTTCTGATCACTATGCGCTATGCTCTTTGCGCTATGCGGCTTTAGCGCTATGCTGCTCTCTTGTAAACCTCCCAGGATCTCTTCATCAGTGAGCCTACCAGCACGCGTTCCACCTGCAGATCGCCGCCTGTCAGGATAAGACGGGTCAGTTCCTCGATTTCTTTCCGATCAGGAGCAACGTCTGCCTTGTTCAGGAAAACCACCCTTCTCGATGACTCCGGAGTGCCTTTGAACGAACCCTCAGGATGGCCGATGAGTCTATACAAACACCGGCTCGTGATAGCCTCTCCCCCCCGGGTCCCGGTGATCTTCTCGAAAACATCCGCCCTGAATACGACACCAGGTGTAAGGAGCGAGCCGAGGGCCTGGAGGCCGATGACTGCCAGAACCATTGTTGCCGAACATGGGATGACAGGCTCGTGTGGCAGAGGGGCCTTCACGGGATGACCGGCCGACCCGTCCGCCTCGACCACGAAGTAATCCGCATTCTCCTCCACGAACAAGCCATCCAGCAAAGCAGGATCGACTCCCTCCACCTTTCCCGACTCAAGACTCCTCCGCCCCAGGAAAACAGCTTTCCCCGCGTCCAAATCCCTCTTGAGATTTTCTCTCCAAAACGGCTCCCGATCGATCAGACGAACGGATTCGATCTGTGACGCCTCAGAAAGCCACACTTTTGTCGTAGTGCCGGCAACCACCTTCTTCCCGGCGGCCGCCAACTCGCCGGTCAGCGCCAGCAGAAGCGTCGTCTTGCCTCCGGCGCCCACAAGGGCGACATGCTCTCTCGGGCCAAGTGCCAGAGCTTCAATCAAGTTGCACGATCCACAGATTTCACGGATTCCACGTATTCTGCCGTTGCTCTTCAATGGTCTGTGTTCATCCGTGTTCATCCGCGTCCCATACTCTTTTCTTGTCTTTGCCGTTTATGACCCCCGACCTCCGATCTCTGAACCTCTGTTTTCTAAACGCTATGCTCTATGCGCCATGCGTTATGCATCTTAATTCCGGCCTCCGACCTCTGTCCTTCTTTATCTCTTCGCCATGCTCTATGCGCTATGCGCTATGCGCGCTATGCATCCCTCCCCGTCCTTCTATTTCTTTCGCAGCACCCTTTTGTCCCCGACCCTCACCGTAACCTGAGTGATGTCGAAATACTCGAGAAGGGGAATGGTGTACTTCCTGGAGACATTCGTCATCTCCTTGAACTGCGGGGTGTCGATCTCCCCCTTCTCCCTCAGGTGCTCAATCAGCCTGCTTCTGAGCTCTGCGAGTACATCCCGGTGGAAAAAGAGATCCTGCTTGACCTTGATGAGGACCCCCTCCTTGAGCATGACCTGGAGCACATCAGGACCTCCGCCCGCAAACTCATCCCTGATCTCCTTGAAGTACGGGGGCTGAAGACCGCCCTTCAGATAAATCTCCTCGATACGTCGACGCACCTGCTGCTGATCCGCGGCCAGAGTAACCTTGTGGCTCCCAAGTCTCAGGGTCTCCTTCTCCTGGACGACCACCCCTTCGTTTGTGAGCTGGCTTATCAGAAACTGAAAGAGTTTCGGATTGCGTAACCCGGCTGTTCGGGACCGGAGCTCCTCCTTGTGAAACCCTTCCCTCAGAGGATTCTCCCGATGATAGCGCTCGAGGGTGGAGGTGATCTCATCTCTTGCCGCCTGCAGGTACTCGGAATGGATGAGGCCCCCCTTCTCCCTGTCATAGAGGATCACCTTCTTCTGCGCCAGAAGTTTCTTCAAAACCTCGTCAAGTCGCTTCCTGCTCGTGTTGGTCAGGAAGGGAAGAGCGGCCTGCTCCATTCCCCTGAACCGCCCCGTATGGACGAACTGCTCCGTGATTTCGTTCAAGTCTCCCCGGCTGAGTGTTTTCATCTCGGAGAGGGACTTCTCCGCTCTTCGCTTTCGCCTTTCGGGAAGGGCATTCAACACCTCCCCGCCCCCGATTGCCCTCACAGGGGAATAGCTCCTGATCACATACCGGTCGCGTGCCAGAAGCAGAGTGGGTTTCTCGAGCCTGATCTGGGCAAAGCAGGTCTCGCCAGGGTTCAGTTCGTCCCTGTCAAGGAGGAGGATGGTAGAGATGATTTCCGAGGTCCCTGTGTGAAACCTTACTCTTGCTCTGTGTTTCAGTTTTCGCGGTGCGCTCTTGAGGAGATCGAGGGTCACGTCCGCGAGTTGAGTCGCCCTCAGGGAATCCTTTGCAGCAAGCACATCCCCCCTCTCGATCTCCGCCTTTTCCACTCCCTGGAGATTGATGGCGGTCCGAAGCCCTGCGCTCACCCTCGTAACCTCACGGTTATGGACCTGGATGCCCCTGATCTTGGATGTGACATCCTTTGGGTAGATGGTGGCCTCTTCTCCCAGGTCGATCTGGCCCGATATTGTTGTCCCGGTGACGACCGTGCCGAACCCCTTCATGGTAAAAACGCGGTCTATGGGGAGACGAAAGAAGCTGCCCGTGTCCCTTTCCGCCACCCCCTTGACCAGGTGGTCCAGGGTCTTCAAGAGCTCGTCAATTCCGCGGCCTGTGGTCGAGGAGACCTCGATCATGGGTGCGCCGGCCAGAAAAGTGCCGGAAAGGAAATTGGAAACGTCCTCCTTGACGAGCTCAAGCCATTCGGAGTCCACGAGATCCACTTTGGTCAGGATCACCAGCCCGCTTCTGACCCTCAGAAGCTGGCAGATTTCAAGATGCTCTCTGGTCTGAGGCATGACCCCTTCGTCGGCTGCTATGACGAGCGCCACGAGATCGATGCCGGTCGCGCCCGCAACCATGTTCTTTACGAACTTCTCATGCCCGGGTACGTCCACAATGCTCAACATCTGGCCTCCTGGAAGCTCCAGATGTGCGAAGCCCAACTCGATGGTGATTCCGCGCGCCTTTTCTTCCTTGAGCCTGTCGGTGTCTATGCCGGTAAGGGCCTTTACCAGCGTTGTCTTACCGTGATCGATATGACCGGCCGTGCCGAGAATGATCTGTTTCATGAGCTACTCACAAGAGTTGATGCATGGATCCAACATCTCAGAAATAAAGAGGCAGCCGTTTGTGAGCGGCTGCCTCATTGCTTTCTGGCTCCCCGGGACGGACTCGAACCGCCGACCAAGTGGTTACAAGTGCCCTGATATTTCTATCAGGCTTGGACTATCTCATCACCCGTCCCCAACTTCGGGGCTGAGGGTGTCGGGCGCTTCCCCCGATGTGTCACCGGGGTACGAGCCGAAGCTCTAGTCTCTGCACCTTCCCTGAAACAAGCGTTTCAGGGCTTGGCTCAGGATTACCATTCTCCACATCGCGTGGGGGGCAGGCTTCCCTGAATTCACCCGATTTTTCAACCACGATTTCTCGTGGAAGCTGCAGTTCCCTCTTCCACAGCCACCCGCTCTACCTGCTGAGCTACCGGGGAACAACATTTCGGGGCAGGCAAGCAGGCCCGCCCCTCGTGGGAATCCCTGAAATTAGGATTCAACGGACGTAAACAGTAGGATCTTATAGTAAACCGGAAGACCTGTCTATTAAATTTTTGCATGAACGAGTTCCGTACGTGGCAGGTATCGAGTCACGAACGGAATCACCTGGTTCGCCCCGGACTTTAAACTCGCGATCAAACCGCTGCCCAGAGGGGGTTGCGCTGATCTGTGATTTCTGACTTCTGGTCTCTGTCTGTTTAGATTTCGAAGTTCGACCTTCGGCTCTCCCGTTGCTCCTTATAGGTCTGCATTCCGGCCTCAATAGCCTTGCGGATGATCTCCTTCTCCCGGTTGGTAAAGTCCCTCGCCCTGTCGACAAGTCCCTTCGCCTCTTTTTCAAGTTCTTCTTTTCCTTCGAAGATTTTTTCCTGGCCCTTTTTCATCTCTTCACTGACCCGCTGTCCCCCCTGTTTGGCGTATTTCCCAATCTTTTCACGGGTCTTGGGAGAAACGAACAGCAGCGCCGACGCCCCGAAAATTCCACCCAGGAAAAAATAAACCCATCGATCCGACACATTGTTCCTCTCGAGCATGGTGCGCTCCTCCTTTTAACAAAGTCATTGGAAAAGTTACTATTTCCTCGTTTCTTCCGCAATTCCTGAAATCCTGTACTTCATTCTGCAGTATGGCTCATCCACCTAGTGTCGTGTAACATAAGTAATGTCATCTCGACCGCAGGGAGAGATCTTGTAACGGCCCGCAAGTATAAGATTTCTCACTTCGTTCGAAATGACAAATTCGGCAAGGAATTTCAGTTACACTACACTATGAACCGGAGAATTTCCGGATCGTTTTTCTGGCTCTTGCCCATCCGTTGGACCCCCGTATACCCTGGTATCTTGTCAATGGAGTGCGGCTGTCAGGGCAACACAGAATACCCGTTACCGTCCCGTGAAATACCTGCGTTACCCTATTCTGGCTCTTTTCCTGTCCATATAGGATGCCCGGCAGGAGGCACGATTTGGCTGCACGACAAAAGCGAAGAGGTCTCTCGCTGAGGCGCAGAGTGAATTTCTTTTCCCTCTGCGGCTCTGCGACTCTGCGAGAGACTGTCTTTCCCTGCAGTCCTGCATCTTGAATCCTGGATTGACCGGATGCCTATTAATCAATGGGGAATCGAGAGCGGTTTCGAGGATGCCCTGGGGCAGTGGCAGGATACGCCGGAGAAGGTGCGCAGAGCCATCCACTCCGCCATGGGCGTGGATCCCGGGGAACCGGCCCCACCCGATTATCCTGTGCGTGTGATTCATCCCGGAGATGATGTATCCATACCGTTGCCGGCCGATCTGACTCTCGAAGACGGTTCCGCAATTCGGGTGGACAAGAGATTGCCTCCCGACCTGCCCCTCGGATACCACGTGCTTCAGAGCCTGGACGATGAAAGGAAAATCGAGCTCATTGTCTGTCCGCGTGCTTGTTACTTTCCCGAAGAGCTCCGAACCTGGGGATGGGCTCTGCAGCTTTATTCGCTTCGGTCCGCCGGAAGCTGGGGAATGGGAGATCTGGCCGATCTGCGCAGGCTGGCCCGCTGGTCGAAAGAAAAGATGGATGCGGGAATCCTCCTTCTCAACCCTCTTCACGCAGCCACCCCTGTAATCCCTCAAACGCCGAGTCCCTATTTTCCCAGCACCCGCATTTACAGAAATCTTCTGTATCTTTGCATCGAGGAGATCCCTGGCGCCCGGGATGCCGTGCCGGAGCTGGAAAGCCTTGCCGGTGCCGGACGGGCGCTCAACCGCGAGAGCCGTATCGACAGGGACAAGATTTTCCGGCTGAAGTTCCAAGCCCTGCAAAAACTCTGGACGAGCTTCATGGACGATCCCGGGTTCGACGAGTTCATCCTGGATCAAGGCGAGTCCCTGACCAAATTTGCAGTGTTCTGCGGACTTGTTCAGAGATTCGGAGGTGACTGGAGCACGTGGCCCTCGGGATATCGCCACCCCCTCTCCCTGGATGTGGCGCGGTTTGCACAGGAGAACTCGGAGACCATCCGCTTCTACAAATGGATCCAGTGGCTCCTGGATGTGCAGATGGCACGGGCGGGAGAATCTTTGGACTTGATGCAGGATCTGCCAATCGGGGTCGACCCCAATGGTGCCGACGCATGGGTCTGGCAGGATTCGCTCGCCCTCAGTGCAACCGTGGGCGCGCCGCCGGATGAATTCAATACAAAGGGGCAGAATTGGGGACTCCCGCCCTTTATTCCGCACAGGCTGAGAGAAACGGCTTACCGGCCTTTCCGCCAAACCATCAGGGCCACGCTCCGACACTCCGGGGGTCTGCGCGTGGACCATATCATGGGCCTCTTCAGGCTCTTCTGGATCCCTGAATCTGCGGATGCTTCACACGGCGGCTACGTGCGGTATCCTGCGGAAGAGCTCCTGGCCATCCTTTCCCTTGAAAGCCTGCGAGCCAGGGCATTCGTAGTGGGAGAGGATCTCGGCACAGTGGAAAAAGGAGTCACCGAACAACTGGCCGCGCACCGCATCATGTCTTACAAGGTCCTCTGGTTCGAAGCGTCCCCGCCTTCTGAATACCCCGAGATGGCACTGGCTGCGGTTACCACTCATGATCTGCCCACGATAGCCGGACTGTGGAGCGGCTCAGATCTTGAAGCGCAGCGAAAGCTGGGTCTGAATCCCAATGAGCAGGGGACCCTGGAAATTCTGGGTCGCCTGCGGAAGCTGACCAGGACTGCGCGCCGGGCGAAGCCGAACGAGGTGATTGTGAAGACCTACCGCTCGCTTTCCAAGGCGCCCTCGGCCCTTGTGACCGCCTCACTCGAAGATGGACTCGCCGTCGAGAAAAGGCCAAACATGCCGGGCACCATCGGTGAGTGGCCCAACTGGTCCATACCGCTTCCTGAACCCCTGGAAGAGATAGAGCAAAATCCCCTGATCGCCGAAATTGCCCGCACCCTCAGCAGGGGCAGAAAAAGGAAGAGCTCAGCAGCCGGCGCGCATGGCGCAAAGCGCATAGCGCAAACCGCAAAGCCGCATAGAGCAAAGCGCACAGCGCATAGCGAAAAAGCGTAAGTGTTACAGTTTTCCGACCTCGCGTATGAAACTTCAACTCAAAGACCGATCTCACCAGACACAGAGGTCGCAGAGAAGAAAGTCTTTCTTTTTCATCGCCGGTGAGAGGCCCCGCATAGGGACGCGGGATGTGCCACCGGCAATGAAAAAAAGCTCGCCTCCGGCATCAGATCATT
>Ga0068713_1001710_pt1 | contig 26642 bp, 23 predicted proteins | sample MTBAKSrepl2MetaG_FD_62223 | JGI IMG/M metagenome (GOLD analysis project Ga0068713, IMG submission 62223) | Enrichment culture microbial communities om Arthur Kill intertidal strait, New Jersey, USA, that are MTBE-degrading - MTBE-AKS2 (Arthur... | ecosystem: Environmental > Aquatic > Marine >...
ATGCGTCAGGCATGATGCCGATTTTGCACCCTGATTCCGGGACAGACACCCCCTTTCGGCCTTCCCGCCGATTGGGGTGTGTCGCTTTGGTTTCGTTCTGCTGTTCATGCGCCGTTCCGTTTCATCGCATACTGGTTAGTATGCGATCAATCCTCATCCTCAACGCCGTCTAAGTCTTTGTTTTCTTGAAGCGGGCGATTCATGGTATGCGATGAAATCTCACCGGAATCGCCTTCGATCATCGGGAATTCACCGGTCTGCATCGCCCTGGCGATCCTGCTGGTAATGTGCCCGCTGGTCGATTCAGGCAGTGTTTTCACCTCCTGGTTGCCCGGTAGATGGTGAATCTCCCGCTGTTCGACCTTCTGGATCAGCAGAATCGCCAGTTCGGAAGGTGATTTCGGCCCATTGGCACCCAGCAATCCCACATCCCGTTGTTCACGATTGACTTTCAAGGCAGTCAGGTGGCGGTTCATTACCCTCGACAGCTCGTCGATAGTCGATCCTGCTGCACCACCTTTGATCCCACGAATGAGTTGGACGTAGCTCATCGCCGCGATCTGCACGTACGCCAGATCATTAGCCCTGTTCAAATCCGGGAATGAGGCGTACATCTCGTCGATGAAGCCCTGGAACAGTTCCTTTTCTTCAACCGACTGCAATGCCGCTACGAACGCACCATGGGTCAAAGCACTCTTATTGCCAGGATGCGCCTTGTTTGGGTGTGGGCCATTCTTTCCACCATGGTGATAGCATTTGCCATTGGCCATCGCAGGCGCGCCACACGGGCCACCGTGTCGCTTTGAGCGGGCATTACAACGCTTGGCTTCCTTCAGTGGTTTTGCCTTGGAAACCAATGCCGACACCTGATCCGTATCTCCACGATGCGGGGAGTGGGAAGGCGCGATTTCGCGGTTCTCAGCCAGATCAACCTTCGTATCGTTTTGTTTTTTCTTACTCATTCGAGTCATCCTATCTTGAAAAACCTTGCTCATCCTTTGTCGTGCGGTGGCAACGTGGTTGTCATCCAGCCGTTCTTCCGATCCCACTGCACCAGCCGAAACACATACTGCGGGAACTGCTGCGCGGCGACCTTGAGTTTGACATTGGCATCATCCCGCATGAACCCCTTGACTTCGTGGAACTCGATACTGCCATCCGGGAGCATGACTTCGAAATCGGGTTTGTAGTAGGTGCGGTCTGCCAGTTTCAGGTTGTGCCGTTCGAAGCAGAAGCTGTGGATTTCACCAGTCTGCTGAAGAACCTGAAGGTGACTGGCATATCGCGCTTCAAGACTGTTCATGCCAGCTCTGTTGGTCGTTTGTCCTTTGGCGCGAATACCTGAAGGCCATCTGTTTACAGACATCGATCCAGTGCTCCCAAACGTTTGTCGCCGGATGGCGATCAGAAAGCCTGTCCAACTTCCGGCAGGTTCTGGCACAAGCTCTGTGCCGGAAGTTTTCGTGTTTATCATCTTGATATATATAGAGATAAATATTTAATACTCTACTTTCGTCATATGGCACGCCTGTAAAAACCCATTGGGTTTTCCTTCTATGCGTGTGCGAATGTCAGAAGTGCCTCGAACCCTTACCGGTGCTGTAAATCTTGTGGCACACGCTGTGTGCCGGAAGTTTGCCGGAAGTGACAAATCATGATTCATCTCCCTGATCTTCAACAGCCACATAGGCAAATCGTTTACGTCCCTTGGTGCCGATCTCGCAGAGGGCAACCTGACCGCCATGGAGAAGCGTCTCCATCGCGGCTTTGCGATCCTTCTGTGGAAAGGACCGGAATGGCTTACGACGGTTCATCTCCCGCTCGGTCAATCCCTGTTCACCTGCAAGGGAGATGGCCAGATGGAAGTCGTTGACCATCCGTTCGAAGTCGGTATCCGCGATCCGCTCCTTCACCTGGCGTGCGAGCAGCTCGGTGTGGTAGGCAACGAACCGGGTCGCCCAGAGGGCATGGTCATACTGGATGACCGGTTCTTCGATGTTGTCAGCGCAGGCGCAGATCATCGCGATCTTCACAGCATGTTCCAGTGCACGACTCCACAGGGCATCAACGCCGGTGTTGAGGGTAGCGTCTGCCTTTTCCTCGACATCCAGCCTGAACTCTTCAAGCAACCCCTTCGCCTCTGGTGATTCGGTGACCAGAACCGAAGCAGGCAGGGATGGAGGGGAAACGCGTTCCAGGTTATGCCGTTTGTTCTCGGGGTTGATCGCCAGACTGACCCATTCCAGGATGTTCTCAGGAATCTCCTGAAGCGGTTTGTCCCTTTCCAGAGGTGGCCGGGGGTGATGCGACATGTCGATGACCAGGAATCGGTTCAGAAAGCCATCGACCACATTCTTCGATTCGAGTGACTCATAGAACGTGTCCTGAGTGGTCGTGGCATTGATCGTGACACAGGGGTACTCAAGACTGACCGTCGGCCTGGCCGCCTGGTCCGCGTATTCGGTCCCGAAAAACACCGTATCCGCTGAACTGAACAGGCGGATGATGTTGATCATGATCTCCCTGTTATGCCGCATCGCGTTTTTCGCCATCACCGTTTTCAGCAGCAGGCCGAACTCGTCCAGTTGAAACAGAACGTTCGGGGTGCGCTTCACCCGGGCCAGCAGACCCTGACCGCTGGCAATCGTTTCACCGCCGTGGAGGTGCTCCAGATTGGCGGCTGTCAGGATGTTCTTGATCACCTTGCGGGGATGGTCTTTCCCCATCCCGGTCGAACCGATCGTGATCAGGTAGAGGTTCGTTCGCAGCCCCGACATGTGAACGTATTTTCTGCCGAGCACCACGGCTGCCAGCGTCAATGCGGCATTCACAGCGAACTCTGGTTGCGGGCGCATGGCAGTTTCGAGCATGAAACGTGTGATATCTCCCAGGATGCCCGGCGGTTCGGTCAACCCCGTGGGATCGGTTTCGGGGATCATCTTATGAACTGGCACATTTTTCGCTGTCACCAGCGGTGGTGATTCCACCCAGCCGTTCTGCTTGGCCATCCAGAACACGGTGGAGAGGGTGACGCCGCCGTACTGCTTCATGCTCTGCCATGCTGATCGCTGGCTACGTGGATCGTATTTAGAAGACTGCATCGACCATTCGGTCCAGAGCCCGTAGGCCTGCTCGCCAGCCAGTGTCGAATGCAACGCCATTCCGACCTGCAGCCAAGTCTGGTAGTCATCCGAGGGGATGAACACCAGCGCCGAGCGGATCTCCTGCACCTTGTCCAGCGGCAGGAGTTGCGAATGGCTGGAAACCGACGTTGTTCGCTGCTGCTGGCAGAGTTCGAGCAACCAGTCGGGCGCGTCAGCTATAACAGCACCCTCCGCCGGATCGCTGGCAGCCTCCCATTCGTAACGGCGTCCCGTTCGGTGCAGGCTGGGTGGTGCGAGGACATAGCCGCCATCCGCACGCACATCCAGCCCTGCCCCGAGGGACGCCACACCGGATTTGATCCGGACGTCTGCTGGATAACGGAAGTAGAGATGACGGCCACCACTACCGGTCAGCACCTCAAGAGTGTCCTGATGCCCCTGGGTGATGGCTTCCCAGTTCTCATCCCCGAGAAAACCGTTCTCCTGTCTGTTGTCGATGTCGACCACCAGCAGCCGTCCAGAAGCTTCGCCGGTGGCGATGGCGATATTTGCCCAGGGAAACTTCTTCCACCAAGCCTGGATCACCCGCGGATCGGTGCTGGCATCCTTGAACCCGTGCTTCGTCAACGGATGCTTACCCGGGCTGGCACAGTCCGCCCGCCCACAAGTGCAGCGATCCTCACGCATGCTGTGCGCCGGAAAGATCGCCCACCCGTAAGAGGCGTAAGTCAGTGCGTCATGAAGCAAATCAGAATGGGACATAGTCGACATAGACCTGCATGTATGCCCAGGCGGCCTGTTGAAGCAGCTGCCGGAACTGTCCGGGTGAATACTGTGACAAGGGCGTCTCGGTCAGTAGCTGTGATTCGATCAACTCGCCAGCTGCATTCATGGCGGCTTCGACAGCGTGCTGTTCCAGCTCTTCGTCGGTCCATTCGCCATTGTTAGCCGCGAACAGCACCAGGCGCTGACTCTTCAGCTTTTCGTAGTGCTCAAGGGTGACTGTGATCATCTTCTGCATCAGAACGGCACCTCCACATCGTCATAGCGAGCGTAGTCTGCATCCTGGTCGTAGCCCATCTCGTCCGCATCAATCTCAACCGTAGGTAAGTCGGTCTCCTCGAAACGGTGACTGACAATCCGCCAGAACTTGCCTTCTTCCTTGACGCTGATAGCCGTCGGTACCTTCAGTTGATCCGCTGCTTTCAGCGCTTCATGAACGGTGGCCACAGACGGATCTCCACCCATGCGCCGCCACCACTGCCGTGCCTTCTTTGCAGCGAACCCGTCATGTTCCAGGCAGACCCATTCGGAGTAGCGGGTGTAGTACCCTTCGTGATAGTCCACCTTTAATGAGTCCGGCTTGCCCGGTTTCGAATACCGGGAGTACCGGATTCGCTGAACCATTACCCAGGTGGGTTTGTTCTCACTGATGATGGCCTTGGAAGATGCCGTCGGTTTCAGCTCGCTTTGGGGCGCTGGAAACTCGTACTGACAATCCGGACAGATTCGAAATCCAGCAAAGATCACGGAATGGCACTTGGGGCAGGTCTTCACAGGTGCTTCGCCGTTGCCCTGCCCCGGACGGATGGGTTTCACCCGATCAATCGGTCCATGCCGTTCGATATTGCGGGCGAAATCCAGCACCAGGCAGTCTTTCTTACCGGGTGTCGTTCGCATCCCTCTCCCTGCCATCTGGACATAGAGGCCTGTCGATTGGGTCGGTCGGATAATCGCCAACAGATCGATACCGGGGTGATTGAAACCAGTGGTCAGGATATCGCAGTTGGTGATAGCCTGAACCTCTCTGTCTTTGAACGACTGCAGAATGAATTCCCGCTCCATCAGGTTCGTAGAACCGGTAATCGTTTCAGTGACAACACCGTTTTTGCGAAGCACATCCCTGATCTTTTCCGCATGCTGAACTCCGGTGCAGAACACCAGCCAGGACTTGCGGTCATAGCCATACCGGATGATCTCACGGACAGCGGCTAGGTTGACATCTTCCTTGTCGACCGCCGCCTGTAGTTCACTGTGGATGAACTCACCGCCGCGCAAATGCACCCCGGACACATCCAGCTTCGTACCTGGGGCCTTAGTGACAAGCGGTGACAGGTACCCTTCATCGATCAGCCGTCTCACCGGGATTTCGTACGCGATGTCGGTGAAAATTCGGTCGCTTCCTTCAGTCAGAAGGCCACTGTCCAGCCGGTAGTGTGTGGCTGTGAACCCGATGATCTTGACATGCTTGTTCAGTTCCACCATGTCATCGAGAAAACGCCGGTACATGGTGTCCGATTTTCGGGGTACCAAATGGCACTCATCGATCAGGATCAGGTCGAACGCGCCCAGTTCATGTCCACGATTGTGAATGCTCTGAATCCCTGCGAACAATACCTGGGCGTTCGCGTCGCGTCGTTGAAGTCCAGCGGAATAGATACCGGCAGGTGCCAATGGCCAGTGTTCGACCAGCTCGCTGTAATCCTGCTGGATCAGCTCCTTGACGTGCGTCAGGATCAGGATGCGTTGATCCGGCCAGACATCGAGCACCTCGTGGATGAATGCCGCCATGACGAACGATTTTCCAGAAGCGGTCGGCATCACAATCAGCGGATTACCGGTATTCGCTTCGAAATACTGGTAGATGGCATCCACGGCTTCTCTTTGATATTCACGCAGTTCCATGCTGATCCAGTATCTGTTTGCTGCTCAGTCCAGCATGGCCGTTACGCATGGTGCTGCCGTCCTTCAAGGCATAATCAACCCAGTCATCCCAGGCATCGATCACTTCACCGGAAAACAGATCTGGGATGTAGAGATGATCGTTGCAGCCAACCCGCTGTGCTTCCAGGGTGAGTGTCTGATCGTGTTTGCTGCAGTGCCACCCACCCTCGATTGGGGTGCTGTGAAGACATGTGCGGCAGTTGACTTCAGCGGGTCGCCCTTCGTGGCAGACAGCCCGATGGTCGCAGAACCTGCATTTCCAGAACTCTGGATCGTCGCTTAGTTTCGCAGGAGGGCTATCGGCGGCAATGATCCGCTCCGCCTTCCGTTTCAGCAGATCGGCGTAGCCGGGATCAGCCTTGATTCGCTCGCCGTACAGCTCATCCGTGTTTTTGTTGACGGCGAGGTAGAACGCCCGCTTCAGACCCAGGTACTCCATGTAGACCACCATCTGGGCGTAGTGCTCCGGCGAAGTCTGCTGCACCCCATGTTTCTTCAGCAGGGCGAACCGCTTCTCGTTGTAGGTCTTGAACTCCAGCAGGTGCCAGGTCTTGGGGGCTTCGAGAATGCCCAGGGCAACGCCATCGATGGAACCGCCAAAGTGTCCACCAAAGTCACTGAATCCGTACTGCTTCCCGGTCGCTTCATCCCGATCATGGACTTCTACCCCAACAGACCGCAGATCAGCCACAAACCGCTCTTCTTCGTGCTGACCGGTGTCGAACAGGCGCAGCAATCGACCGCTAAACCGCGACGGACTGCACCACCGGAAACTGTGCCACAGCTCCCTTTCACACTCCCGGCCGATCAGGGAAGCGCCGAGATGCGGACGGAACTGTTTGTCCCGTCCGCTCTCATACGCCGTGAAGATCGCCTCGACCGTGGGTGAGACCTTGTCCGGCACGACCGCCATTACTTCCTCTTCCAGGGAGGGACGGTGGAGTTGGTCGGACCGGAAGGCTGGGGTGCCGCTGACGCGGCAACAGTCGAACGCGATGCCGGTGGAGTCTGGGTCGCCGGAGTACGCCCGCTGCCCTCAACCGCCTTGAAGCCGCGGATGACATTCTGCTGCCCGTATTCCGCGCTGTTCTTCACCTTGACATTGATTTCCAGCGGGATGTTGTGCAGCTCGATGCTGTCCTGGATGCGCAACTTGCCAACGGCGTGGCAGATCGAACTCAGCTCCCGCTGCGCGATCTCCACCGCCTGCGGGGAGGGGTTGTCCAGGTTCAGCTGAGTCCAGATTTTCCTTCCGGCGAAGGGTCCGTCCAGAATCGTGAACTCCAGCCAGAGGTACTCACCGGTGCCTTTGCTGTTCGGGCGCATGTCGCTGTCATTGATCTCGGCGATGTATTTGCCCGCCGGGATGACGTCGAAATCTGTACTCGGCTCGACTTGGGTGGAGTCAAAGCCGTGTTGTCCAAGGTCAGCCATTGTTGTTTTCCTCTTTGGTGGGGTTGAAAGCGTTCAGGTAGTCGTTGCAGTTGAGGGGGATTTCATCCGGCAGATCGAAGCGGTTTTTGGCATAGAACGCCGGGCGTTCGGAGAGGTACATCACCCGCTCGCCGCTTCCGATGGCACGTCCTGCCTTGGTGACCTGGCCGCGTTTGTCCTTCGTTGCGCCAGTCACTGAGATGCGGTAGTTACAGAATCCCACCACATCGGCCCAGCGGTAGAGCATAGCCGCCGCCTTGTCATTGAGCAGGTCGATGGTGTATTTGCGGTAGGGATCGGCTTCCGGCGGCTTGATCTCCTTGTCGATGGAGTGGCCGATCAGACTGATGCGCAGCCCGCGATTGATCCGCAAACTGTCCAGGCCATCGAGGATCTCCTGCCACAGCGGCAAGGCTTCGTTACGCCACTTGAAAAAACCACCGCCATTTGTGCCCACCTTGTCAAGGGAGTCAACCTGCCAAAGGTCAAGCAAACGGCGATGCAGGATCGGTTCGAAGGCGGTCACTGTATCCAGCACGACCGACTGGAACGGGTGATCCTCATGCAGGGCCGTGATTGCCTCGACCGCATCCTGGTAGCTTTTGATCTCCCAATGATCCACACCCGGAAGCCCGGACAGCCCATCCTCGGTGGCCAGAAACACCGGGGCAGGCAGCATGGAACCGAGAGTCGATTTACCGATCCCCTGCGTGCCGTACCAGAGATCACGCGTCGGCAATGCAGAAGATTTCTTCAGGGTCTCCAGTGAGATGCTCATGCCGCCACCCCCTGGGTAGTGGGGGACTTGGCTTCCTGGATCGGATCGTTGACCACCCGATCCACCTTGAAGGCCTGCTCACCAAACAGGCGGACCATAAAGCCACCGAAGACCCGTGCGATGTGCTGACCGACTTCGTTGTCCGCGTCAATCCAGCAGACATTGTCCTTACGGGTCGCCTGGAACCGGGCGTCCAGATGGATCTGTGTGCGACCGTGGATGCACTCCGCCGCCAGGGTCGCCAGCATCAGCGTGCTGTCGATCTCCTCGAAGGGGATCGTGGGTTTGAAGCGAAACAGGTATCGAGTCATGCTGTCCTCTCGTTTGAGTCTATATGGGCGTACTACATACCTACCGGAAAACTCAGCGAAGTGACGATCAGCCTCGGAGGTAATCCTGCAATCCGCTGTCGATAAAAGACTTGCGCAGTCTCCCGAGTCTGTAATCAAGGGTCGTTCGCGGAATCCCCAGTTCTTTGGCCGCTTCCGCCAGCGTCATCCGTTTCAGCAGCTCCAGCAGTTGCCGTTCACTTTCGGAAAACCGTGCGAACAGCAGATCGAGGTCGATCTGCAGATCGTGCTGTTCTTCCATTGGCCTCGTCTGATACCCCATTCGTTCGAGGTAGGTATCCGTACTGGTGGTCTCCATCAGCAGGTGCCACGCCCCTTCACGTTCCTCAAGTTTCGTAGCAGAGGCGGACGTTCTCTTCCTGAAGTCCCGCTTCTCAGCTGTCCGTGAATCGATCAGGTCTGAGATCTTGTGGTCGACGATGCGGTCGATGAAGGTGTTCAGTTGCGCTTTGTCCTCATCGAACCTCGCCATTCGCTGCATCAGATCGATCATCAGGTCCTGCTCGATGTCCTCGAGATCGTCGATTGTGTATCCGGCGGTTCCGATCAGTTTTCTTGCCCTGTACCTGATGATCTTTACGGCATAGGGATCAATGCCCTTGTACCGGTTCTTCGTACCCATGTTCGGTTCTCCTCTGGCTGAGGAGGCCGGTGGGTGTCGTTCAAACCGGTCGGTGCTTCAAACGGAACGGAGGTGCTGTGAGTACGCCGGTCAGGCGACACCCACAACGACCTCCGTTCTTTACGGTCAGTACGTTGTCTGGTGAAGTGCTGCTACTGCTATCTGTGTTTTTTCAGGTGCATCTGGATGGGTAGTCCATTCTGGATGCGCAGGCTGGAAATCGTTCCGTCCCGAATTCTGCTGAACGCTTCCAACAGTTCTACGACGTTGGCTTTCAGCTCAAAATCATCCTCGGAGGATCGATGCTTCACCTGCTTTCCGAAGGCAAACTCCTGTGTGATTTCGACCGTGCCGTCAAAGACGGGTTGGCCATCCCGCAGTGGGAGGTTGTCGATCCAGCCGTATTTGAGCCGCCGCATTTCGTCGACCAGGCGGCGGCATGGTTCCGATAGTTGAGACAGTCGCATGAAGCCCTCGCAGTTGTTTCTGCGGGGAAAGAAAAAGCAGGAAAAGGCTTTTGTACAGAACAGGCGATAACGGGGATTTCGTCCGAAAATGCAATTTTCGTGTTATTCCATGTTATTCGATGCGGGGTCCATCTCTACTCGATGAGTGGAGTGAGATAGTGGTTGGGGAAGCAAATCGAATGCGGACAACAGGTTCAAGGATTCGTGATCGATGCGATCCTTCGATCAGGGGTTTTTCGACCCCGCACGCGATAACACGGAATAACATCCGATAACACGGGATCGGGCAATTCACGTGGATTTCATGTTACCGCGTGTTATCGGTTGTTAGTCTGTGCGGGCAGGGCAAAGAAAAACCGCTGAAGGAATCCCTCAGCGGTGGAAGAATGAACAGCAGATCGACTACGCTGCCTTCATGCGGCCTGCCAGTTGTCGAACACTTGCGGACCAGTGACCAGCCAGTTTCTCGTGCTCGACGACGAAGTCCTCGGGATCGAGTAGCAGACGGTAATGCCCTTGTCCGTTGGATTGTATCCAGCCCTCAGCATCCTGGGTACATTCGCGCATGGATTCACGCAGACGGGCAATATTCTGTGTGATGCTTCCCAGAGGAAGGTCCATCTCGTTCTTGTCCAACCACCCCGATTCGTCCAGCAATCGGTGGATCGCTAGGCGGAGCAGAAGACTGAACTCGCTTTCGCGGAGCATGACGGTTTTCCCGTACACTTCGATGGAACTACGTCCTTTAACAGTCTCGCCCACAAAGCGCAGTACTGTGTGCGTTCCGGCGTATGCTGCTGGCGGACGCGAAGTATCCGGTTCTCCTCGACGTGCCCGCTCGAACAATGTCCTGGCGATGGTTCGATCTGTCATCCGTTCCAAATCTTCCAGGCTGACTTCTGCAAGAGTGGACATGGAAGAGACCCCGAACCGCACCAGGTTCATAATGCGTTCTCGTCCCAAGCCATGAATCCCGAGTTTCTTCAGGAATAACCCGTTGGAAGGGACGCCTGTTCTGATCTGGTCAGAAATACGGCGAAGACGGTCAACGACCGGCAAGGAGCTGTTCTTCTTGTCAAGCAGATCCGCCATGGCACCAATCAACCAGGAAACCTGTTCGGCCAGTCGGACGATAGCCCCGAAGTACACGGCATAGTTTTCTTCGATGGCCTTGTTTTCGAAGCCGTTCGTGAATTCCCGAAGCAAAAGGGTCGATTTGCAGATACGAACCCAATCCCACCCTTCATAGCCGATGCTGCTGGTCGCCTGCAGTTCCCGAAAGCGGTCATACCCGATCTCGTCATAGACGTTCTGCGAATACTTCTGACCAGCATTGTTGAATTCTCCCTGAACCAACCCAACAGACTGTGAAAGCCCTTCGAAGGTGGCCAACACCGCGATGGCGACCTCCACAACCGATGGATTGGGGCCGAGAAAGGAATCCGCAGCCCACATCAGGTGTCTGGCCGTGTTCGCACGGAGACCATACTGGACAGCGATTACACCGTTATCCGTCAGAGCGAGGTTCATCTCCTCGTCACGAGATACCAGTTCCCACTTGACAAGCAGGTCTATCTTTCGGTTCAATTCCGCTTGAAACGTTCCATCGGTCAGCTTTCGGCTTCCCAGGGAGGCGGAATAGCTGTTGGCGAGGAAGTCGTGGATCGTATCAGCACGGTTCGCCACTCCCATGCCGAGCACCATGAGTGCTGCCGTGGCTTCATCGTACTTCATCAGCCAAGGCTCGAACTCCTCGATCGGCTTCTCTGCCATCATGTCACGGAACCATTGGCGATCAATCGGAAGGTTGGCAATCAGGATCGCACGGCCGAAATTCTCACTCAGCTGTAGTCTTCCTGCTCGACCACCCATGTTCAGAAGATCTGCCTTGCTGACTGCTGTTTGGAATGGCCGACTCGCACCCGGGACACTCGTCCATTTCTGATCATGAAGAAAGACGTTCTTCGCCGGGAGATTCACCCCCATGGCGAGAGTGGAGGTTGCGAACAAAACCATAATGCGGCCTGCTCGAAAGGAGTCCTCGATCACTTTCCGTTCTTCCAGAAGCAGATCCGCGTTATGAAAGGCGGCACCCTTCCGCATCATCTCGATCAGTTCATCACGACTGATCGATTCCTCCAGTTTCTCCATCTCCCGGATTCCTGCATCGTCTGGCTGTCCGTTGATCGCGTCGGCTGCCAGGGCAGCCATCCGACGGGAGGTGAACCGGTCCGGAACGAAGACCAGGCAGGGTTCTTTCTTTGCAACCAGATCGGCCACAGTATTGATCAGGATCTCTTCCTTGTCTTTCCCTCCGTCCCCGATGCCAGGTTCCTCGTCTTCTACCTGACCGTCGCTTGTCCAATAATGAAAGGTCCTCTCATGAAGGTAGCCGATCCTCAGCTCCACCGGGCGTTTCTCTTCACGAAGGACAGGTATGCCCAACCAGGAAGGGAAGGTTGAATCGGCGGGCATCACAGCAGACAGTCCCAGAAGCTGCGGCCGATGTTCCATGCCGCGAAGCTTGGTCAGGATCATTTCGAGCAGGGGCCCACGCTCTGGATCGTTGATCAACTGAAGCTCATCCAGCACCACCAGACCGAACTTCGCCAGGAACTCTTCACCGGCACGAATGAAGGTGAAGAACTTTTCGTAGATCACGACTGCGATATCGAAATCACCGGATGAAACACTCCTGTCGAATTCGATATGATCCCGCGTGGCTATGGCGACTTTCAGTCCCTGCGCTTTGCCCAGTTCACTAAACGTCTCAAATTTCTCCTCTGCCAGGGCCTTCAGCGGAACCAGATACAACACCTTCTTCTTGTCCCGGGATGTATGCATGGCAGCGATCTCGCCCAACAACGTCTTTCCGGAGGAGGTGGGTGCAGAGACGAGTAGGCTGCCGCCCTCAAGCAATCTGTGTCTACGGATTGCGGCCATTTGAAACGGAAGGAGATCGTTGATGCCTCGTGATCGCCAGATGTCGATCACGGCTTCAGGCATACCATAGTGCGAGAGTGCGTTGATGGGTTTCAAAAGAGTCCTCCTTCCCGGATAGTGAACTAATGTTCAATGATAGTCTGAGAAGCAGGAGGAGGCAATAGTGGTTCAGGCTTGAGCGTCTCCGGAGAAAGGGTGCCTGAATGAGAGGGTAGGGTTCAGAGGGCGAGGCGTCTCCAGGCTGTACGTTGTTCCTTCCAGCAAGCGAGTTTCGCGATTGGTGCAATGTGCTTCATCCTGATCGGTTCGCGGCCCTCTCGAACAGGGTTCAGGAACAGGATTTTCTCTTGAATGTCGGGCGCAAGCTGCAGCAGGCCCATGATCTGAGTGATCCGTGCGCGAGATACATGACCGAGAACTGCAAGCTCAGCGTAGTCCTTCGCTTCGCCACACTCGATCATTCCATCCAGCTTGATCGCCAACGCAAGGAGTCTGGTGATGCGCGGAACTCGACCGACTGGCAAATCACTGGGTTCAGGCGCATCACCAATACGCAGCTGATTGCATCCGTTCCTGCCTTTTCGGAAGTGGATGTTGAATTCCAATGTCTTACCCTGGTTCTGTTCTTCCATTCGATTCTCCTTCAACATCATGCGACCGCCGCAGTCAGCAGACTGTCGTCATGAAGGTGAAACTTGATTCTGCCAGTCCCGCCGTCGAAATCGATTCGCGCAAATACAAGTCTCAACAGCCATGACTTTTCATCTATCGTGAAATGACTCAGCAGGTCTTCAAATCGGCCGAGGGCATTGGCGCAATCGGCGATGGTAATGCCTTCGGTTTCTGCGTTTGCAATCTGGCTTCGCAAACGATGCAACTGGTTCTGAAGGGCTCGTTGCTCACGTTGATCAGAAGGCTCCGATCCATGTTGCAGTGTATCGATATGGATACTAAGCCGCCGCTCCTCCCGTCGCATGCCTTCGATTCGTTCGGACCAGAGGATTTTAACCTGCTCCTTGACCGATTCGAATATCTCGTGGTTTGATCCAAGCTCTGTCAGCCGTTCCAATACGAATCGCTCGATCTCCAAAGCTGGTATAGAAGGCGTCAGGCATTTATCGTAGCCGTTCGTGTGGGCGTTCGTGCAGACGTAATAGCGGTAAACCTTCTGGCCCTTTTTCGATACCGGAAGGTGGATCATGGGAGCATCACAGGAAGCACAATGAAGTAACCCCCGAAGTAAAGAGTTGTAACGATTGCGTGGTTGATCGGGCAGGCGACAACCCTTCTTCAATTGAGCCTGCACTTCATTCCACGTGTCGATATCGATAATCGCAGTGTGTTCGCCCTCGTGGATTTCGTCCTTGTACCGGATCTTCCCGATGTACATGATGTTCTTCAGGAGCTGCGACAGGCGCTGCTTATTGAATGGGATGCCTTGGTGCGTGTGCCCGCGAAGCGTCACCCAGGTCTTGGAGGTCCAGCCGCGATTACCCAATTCTCGCACCACCTCGTTCAGCGATCTGTGTTCGAGGTAGAGGTTGAAGATCTGGCGGACCTGGTCGGCTTCGACTGGGTTGACCACCAGTCTGCCTGAATGGGAGTCAACATCGTAGCCAAGGAAGGGCGTGCCACCAGTCCATTTTCCTCTGCGCCGGGAGGCTGCGATCTTGTCGCGAGTGCGTTCGGAGATGATTTCACGTTCGAATTGGGCAAAACTTAGCAGAATATTAAGCGTTAAACGCCCCATGGAATCTTTCGTATTAAATTGCTGCGTCACACTTACAAAGGAAGCAGAATGCGCATCGAGGATCTCTACAATCTTTGCGAAATCCATCAACGAACGGCTTAGCCTATCGATTTTATAGACCACAGCACAATCTACCTTCCCAGCCTGGACATCAGCCAACAGCCTTTGCAACGCCGGGCGTTCCAGATTTCCACCGGAGAAGCCGCCATCATCGTAGCGATCCGGAAGGCAAATCCAGCCTTCATTCTTCTGGCTTCGGATGTACGCTTCGCCAGCCTCACGTTGGGCATCTAGGGTGTTGAACTCCTTTTCCAGGCCCTCATCTGTCGATTTCCGGGTGTAAATCGCACATCGTACAATCGGCTTGTCGTCAGCCTTCCTGCTGGCCATTCTTCTTCTCCCGTGAATGCTTCGTAAGTCCAAAGAACAATTTCCCATTCCACATGGACCCTGTGACCTCTTTCGCGATGGCGGAAAGTGATCGATAGGTCGATCCTTTGAAGTGGAAGCCGTTCTCCATGACGGTCACCAGCAAGGTCTGGTTCTTATAAACGCGTTTCAGGATCATCCCAGGATGAAGACCGTCCTTCCGCGTCGTGGTCTGGAATGTGACTGGTTCGGTCAGTGCCACATCCGTCTTAACGGGCATCGCTTTCGGGGGCCGAAGCCGGATGTCGGCATCATTGGCCAGCTCTTCTGCGCGCTGCTTCGCACGCTCACTTAGCCCGCCTTCATCCAGTGACTGCAACCGCCAGGCTATCTTCTTTCGTAAGTAGTCCTTGTTGTTCGAACGGGTTGGCTCGCCGAAGACTTCGGCATACTTTTGCTTCAACTCACCCACGGTCATTGTGTGCAGTTGCTGAACTGCTTCGATGGTCTGCTGCTTCATGATGGAACCTCCTGTTTCTGTTGAACCTCGGTTGGGCGTAATGACCGTAAAGAGTTGGCCACTATCCACTTACCCGCTGGTTAACAGGCGTTGAAGGCTTCTGGAGGACTGATTTTTCCTCTTTCCACCTGCTGATTAACAACTCGCCATCTTCTTTCATCCTCACTACACCTCGGGCGAGGATATATGCGATTTCCCGCAATCGCTGATCACGAGTCAGTTTCTGCGATTTTCCACTCATCCCTTCTCCAGGAATCGATTGTGTCTTCAGGGGCGTATTAGATACATACCGGAAGAGTGGTTAGAAATGACGAACTCTGGGGGCCTTACCCCGATTTTGGTTGTTGAGCAAATCTTGCAGAATCGGAAAGAAGGAATAGAGTGGTAAGAAATTTAGTCTATGATTACCAGTCGCACATCGATAATACTTATGGATAGATTTGGTGTGAAGAAGTAGATAGGTATGAGAAAACAGATTTCATCAGAGAATGAAATCTATAGATGCTATAATGAAAGAAATAGATTATGATTAGTATGTAAAAAAGCCACACAATGTGTGGCTGAATACATTACACGGTACAATAGCCTGAATTAAGTGGTTTTCACTCCGAAGTTAATCTTCGGTGTTAGTCAAGAATCGGCTCAAAGAATCACTCGGGTGCAATTGCAGGAGATAGTTCTTCATCAGGCTCTGCACGTGACGTTGTCTGCAGGCTATCCTTTTCCCGATTCTCAGCTCGTCCGAACGAGTATGCAAGAATTGGCAGTACAACCAGAGTCAGAAGTGTTGAGGTGATGATCCCTCCAACCACTACGGTTGCGAGTGGACGCTGAACTTCACTGCCTATACCCACCGAAATAGCCATCGGGATGAAGCCTGCTGCATCAGTGATGCCGGTTGCAAGAACAGGACGCAAGCGACTCTTCGCTGCTTCGATGACTGAATCGAATGGTGCCAATCCACGACGACTGTACTCTCGCACAGCCTCGATGAGAATCTGTCCGTTCAATACAGCAATACCAGCGAGGGCAATGAACCCGACGGCTGCACTGACACTGAAGGGAATACCACGTAACCAGAGCGCCAGTACGGCTCCCACGGCAGCGAAGGGTATACCCGAGTAGATGATCAGAACATCTCGTAGGTTCTTCATACTGAAGAAAAGCAGGACGAAGACCAGCAATAAAACGACGGGTACGACGATTGCCAACCGGAGCTGAGCTCGCTGGAGATTTTCGAACTGGCCGCCCCATTCGATGACATATCCCTCTGGAAGCGGTACCTGCGCTCTGATCTTTTCTTGTGCTTCAGATACAAACGATGCCGGATCACGGTCACTCAAATTCGCCTGAACGCGAATCAAGCGCCTGCCCCATTCCCGGTTGATGGTCGAGGCAGCATCTGCGGTTGATATCTCCGCAAGGCTTGACACTGGTACACTGGTTCCGCCCTCGGTGGGAAGCCTGACCATGCCAAGGGCATTCGGGTCACTTCGAAATCGGTCCGGCAGGCGAACCACGAGCGGGAAGACACGCTGTCCTTCATAAATCTCACCGACCCGGATACCACCGATAGCTTCGACGAAGTCAAGCACTTCTCGCGAAGCGACGCCATAGCGAGCGATTTGCCCCTGGTTCACCTGCACTCTTGTAGTTGGCTGCCCAGTGAGTTGGTCAACCGAAATATCGGCCGCACCCGGGATGGTCAGAAGTACGTTTTGGACATCATCGGCCAATCGAAGCAACTCATCGAAGTCATCGCCGATGATCTTGATTCCGATGTCCGAGCGGATACCTGAGACCATTTCATTCATCCGCATTTCGATGGGCTGCGTGAAGACAAGATTGACACCAGGTAGCTCTGCGACGAGTTGTTGCATCTCAGCGACAAGCTCAGCCTGGCTTTTTGCGCGAGTCCAATTTTCACGGGGGTGGAGTTTCAGGAAGATATCGGTAAGTTCCAAACCCATCGGGTCGGTGGCAACTTCGGCTGTTCCGATGCGACTCCAGACCTGGTCGACCTCATCGGGAAACTCCTGCTTGAGAAGCGATTCGATACGCGTGTTGCCTCGGATCGATTCATCAACTGAGACACCAGCGAGTCGAATCGTGTTGGCAACAATAGAGCCTTCACTCAGCCTTGGGACGAACTCTCCTCCAAGGTGGGGCACAATCAGCACCGCTGCCACCAGCAACAACATGGCCGAAGTAAGCACACCCCATCGCCAATGTAACGCTTTGGAAATGATCCGCCCATACAACCCGGTTAAGGTGCGGGCGATTCTACTTTCCGTTGGTTTTGCGCGACGAGGCAGGAAGTAATACGACAGGACTGGGGATAAGAAGACGGCTGTCAACAATGCTCCAACCATAGCGAAGAGAAATGTCCACGCCATCGGTTTGAACATCTTTCCTTCGATCCCTTCCAACGTCAGAACTGGAACGAAGACGAGGGCGATGATCCCCATACCAAACACAATCGGCCGAACGACACCAGCGCTGGAGAGAGAGATCGATTCCAGGCGTTCTTCACTCGTGAGTTGTCGTCCCAGCGTCCGCTGCCTTTCCTGTAATCCACGAAGGTTCGCTTCGGTCATCACGACCGATCCATCAACAAGGATGCCGAAGTCGATGGCGCCTAGACTTAATAGGCTGGCAGCGATGGCGAATTCGTACATACCCTGTACAGCGAAGAACATGGACACAGGAATCGAGATTGCCACGAGTATACCGGCGCGTAGATTGCCAAGAAGTGCAAGAAGCACAAGTACCACGAGTACAGCAGAGACGGCCAGGTTATGCTTAACGGTATCGATGACTTTATGCACCAGGGATGTACGGTCATACACGACTTCTACTTCAACATCGGGAGGGAGTGACGGTCGAATGGCTTCGAGCCGGTCGCGCAGATTCCCGGCGACATCACCGCTGTTTTCGCCCATCAGCATGAAGGCCAGTCCGAGAACAACCTCGCCTGAACCATTGGCCGTTACTGCACCACGTCGAATCTCTGCTCCGATCTCGACATCCGCCACGTCCCGGATGTGTACCGGGGTTCCATCACTCGTTGCGACGACGATGTTTTCGATTTCCGGTATTGTGGCTACCCTGCCCATCCCCCGAACCACGCTTGCTTCACCGGCGCTCGATATCTGACCTCCACCGACATTCACATTGTTCCGTTTGAGCGCTTCGGTGACCTGGTCCAGCGTGAAATCGTACGCGATAAGAGCCTCCGGATCGACAATGACATGGTATTGTCGTTCCAGTCCACCCCACGAATTAACCTCAGCAACACCAGATATCTTCCGAAGTTCCGGTTTGATTACCCAGTCGTGGATTGTCCGCAACTCTTCAACCGAACGTTCCGGATCACGTGAACGTATGATGTAGTGAAAGATCTCGCCTAGCCCTGTAGAGATAGGCCCCAGCTCAGGCTGCCCGACACCTGCAGGCAATTCGACTGAGGCGAGACGCTCTGTGACGTACTGACGCGCATCGATGATATCAACATCATCATCAAACGTGACCACAACCTGAGAAAGTCCGAACTTCGACACGGAACGCTGGCTTAAAAGCCCGGGTAATCCGCCGATGGAGAGCTCGACAGGTAGGGTGATCTGCTGTTCAATCTCCTCAGGACTCAAAGCGGGAGCGACCGTGTTGATCTGCACCTGCACCGGTGTCGTATCGGGAAAAGCGTCGATTGGGAGTTGCACAAGCCTGACGATGCCGATCGCGCAGGCGAGCGAAAACAACAAAAGAACAAGTAGCCTGTTCCGAAGTGCTGCGTAAACGAGTCGAGTCATTTTCAAGAATCCCTTCGGCTATTCGTCCGCGCATCCTGCGCCGAGACGCGAGGCGAGAAGTGCCGACTTGACAACGAAACTTCCATCCAAAACAACATCATCGGAGGGGCTGACACCGCTGTAGACCACGAACTCGTCGGATTCCAGCCGATCGCCGAGTTCAACACGCCGCGCAGCGAAGAGATCCGGTTCCTGCCGTACAAAGACAAATGGTTGGTTGTTGATTCTCTGAACGCTGGCTGTAGACAAGCGAACTGACTCAGGGTGCTGCCCGACAATTGCCCTTACATCGACGAACATGCCGTCCCTGAGTGTCCCCTCTTCGTTCGGAATGACACCACGGGCACGAACCATGCGAGTACGGTGATCGACCACGGGTCCAACCCATGTAATCCGGCCACCGATGCTTCTGTCCCCAATCCCTCGAACCGCAACCTGAATGGGAGTACCGATCTTGAGGTGGGGAGCATGCTCTTCCGGGACGGCGATCTCAACCCACATCTCTCTGAGATTAGCTACCTCGAATAGGGATGCGCCTGCATCCACCGCTTCACCAAGTACAGCCGTGCGTTTGACTATCGTACCGCTGAAAGGTGCACGGAGTGGCAAATCTGAACGTGCCTCGGAAATTGTTTCGATATCGGTTTCTGTGATTCCTAGGTTGAGGAGTTGCTGCCGGGCGAGTCGGTTGGCGACTTCTGCTCGGCGAAAGGCAGCTTCTGCTTCTTCCATCTCACGCCTGGACCCAATGCGTTCGTCAAGCAGTCGCCGCTGGCGAATGGCTGCCGATTCCCGCATCTCAAGATCGGCTTGTGCAGCAAGGTAGTCTGCTCTGGCTTCTGCAATGCCCGGAGACTGAATAATTGCAAGCACTTCCCCGGCTTTGACTGTCGCACCCAGGTCGCTACGGACCTCTGCCAACACTCCACCAGACAGAGCGGTCACTTTTGCGTGTCTGTTCCCGTCAAACCGGATCTCGCCAAGAAGTGGAACCGAACTGTGTGCGTCTTCCTGAATCGGTCGTGATGTCGCTACGCCCGCCAGGTCACCGGAGCGGTCAGAAGGCATCCGAACGAGGAGAGATCCGCCAACAGGCAAGGAGTTAACAAGATCAGTTTGGCAGATGCCACACTGATTTTCCGGGACCTGGTGCTCGTTGCAGAACAACTCCGTGCTCTGTGACAAGGCTGCCTCTTCTGCATTGGACGATGTCGCGGCGCGTGAAGGATCGCAGAGGAAGCACTCATCTTCATACAGACCATGTTCTTCGCAGAAAGGGCGAGCGGTATCACGAAGTTCCGGATGGCACTCCCAGCACCGATCCTCATATCGTTCGTGGTCTTTGCACCACAACCGTCCAGAATCTCGCTTGGCAGGATCGCATATGAAGCAGGTCTCCCCGGCGTTCTCGTGGCTGTGTGTTGCTGACAGACTTGGCTGCGTGTCCGAGGAAGAGGATTCGGATTTGTTGCAGCCAGTTGCTAGGACAACAACAAGTAGAAGGCTCAAAGTGAGACTAAACGCACCGAACCTTTGGACTGCAGACAGCTTCAATGAATCTATACTCATGGATTTACTCCTTGAATTTCTTTGGTTTGCGGAATGCCTACAGCCGCCAATAATTCCGCTCGCGCACGGGCAAGAGCTAGTTGAGCGGCTAAGTATCCCTGGCGCCCTTCGATCACTTCGCGTTGAACAATGATCACATCCGCAATGCCGACTTCACCCGCTTCAAATGACCGTTGGAGTAGCTCCAGACTTTCGTCCTGAGCACGAAGTACATCCGAATTGTAGATATGAAACACGTCAGCAGCTTGTTCGTAAGCGATAACAGCCTGCCGTATTTCAGCTTCTATCGATAACTCAAGTGCGGATTTTTCAGCCAACAACCGTTCCCTTGTGACTTGCATCCGTATCCGCTCACCTTGATTGCGGTCGAAGAGTGGAATCGGTATTCCGAGTCCGCCACGAATGATTTCGTTTCCTTCCTCACGGTCGTAGGACATCCCCAAGGTGACATCAGGCCATGCTTCTGAGTTGGCCAGCGCCTCGGCTGCGTTTGCGGCTTCAATCCTGTGACTTGCTGCGGCTAGTCCAGGATGCAATTCCAACGCCTCTGCAACCAGCGAATCGATGACGGGAACGTTTCCACCTTCAGGTAGCTCACCTTGAAGATTGTAAGAACTTGAGAATGATGCACCTATCAATTCTGTGAGCCTGACGATGGCAGACGTTCGCTCGGCACGGGTCGCTGCAGTCATACGTTGCGTTTCAGCTAATCGAATTTGCGCAGCGTTGACTTCAAGCGGTTTTCCTTCTCCGGCATTAAGACGCTGATGAGCGACTTGGAAAAGTGTTTGCGCTAGAAGCTCGTTCTCTTGAAGCAGTTTTAGTCGGTGATCGGCTGCGAGAGCGTCGTAATAAGTAGTGGCGACAGCCAAATCGATGACACGTCTCACTTCATCGGCATTGGCATTCGCGGCTCCGATCTCAGCTTGAGCACGGTCAATACGGTGACCTCGCTGACCGCCAATCTCAAGACGTTGTTCGACACCAAAACCGTAGTCAGTCGTGCCGTCTTCGTTTCCATTTTGCGGAAAACGAGGTCCTGCAGTAATGGACAATTCAGGATTGTTACTCAGAAGCAGGCTGGCACCTGCAAGGTCGCCTTTAGCTTCGTCGATACGAAGTTTGGCCGCTTTTAACAGTTTGTTGTTTTGGTGAGCCAAAGTGAGAGCTGATTCCAACGTCAGTGAATCCAAGGACTGTGGATTCGCTAAAGCTGGGATGACTAACCACACCATGGCACAACAAGTCAAACAACCTTTGCTTGATTTGAAGAATGAATACACGTACTCCTCCATCCATCAGGTGCTCTACACGAGAGCGCCCAATTTCGCCTGGCCAATCCGAGGTGAAGAATTACGGACAACTGAAACGGATGTTCTGGTTAGCTGAGCCGGGGAGGACGGAAGAGGTCGTTGAGGAAGTCGCTTGAACAGAGATCGCCTGGATGATCCGGAAGAGACCATTGTGAGTGATGCAGTAATTCGATCTGTATCGAACCCGATGATCCCGAGATATATGAAATCACTGGGCAACAGAGGCAGGAACAACCTTCATCACAAGGAAGAGAAGAGGTGTGCTCAGGGCATGAGGGTGATTTATCTGTGTTCGCCGATAACGAGTACGTTTCTGTAGCACCCGTTATGTTCAACTCACAAGGGAGCACCGGTAACAGGAGTACGAATGCGAGTAGACAACTGATCAATCTCCAAATCATCCTGATGCGTCCTCGCCGGTAAGATGTAGAACACCGTCGTCCAGCAGGTTGCCTATGAAACGATCACGAAGGCTGTAGTATGCTCGCTTTCCCTCCATACGATAACGTACAAGCTTCATCTCTCGCATCATGCGAAGTTGATGCGAAGTAGCTGAGATGGAAAGCCCCAGGACATGGGCAAGATCGCACACACAGAGCTCTTCCCTGGCCAATGCGCGTAGTATCCGAATCCGAGTGGAATGTGCCAGCACCTTGAATATGGCTGCAACCTGCTGCACCAGATCCTCTGAAAGCAGCGATTCGCGGATATGGCTGACCCGACTCTCGTCGAAAAAGTAAACATCGCAGCAGCCTTCAGCGGCTTCACCAGGATCGGTTTTTACTGTGTCGATAGCACTTACTCTTGGGATCATCGGAGACTCATTTGAATGTTTGCTCAAACGTAGTTAGAAATCAACCCTCAGACAACCCCTTAGCCATCCGAATGACTCCTTCCGGTTCAAGCAAAATCGGGATTGGTTGCCACATGCTTTCCAGTTGCTTAACGGACGGTTGAGGATGCAGTAGGTCCAACTCAGTATCGTTCCACCTGCTGGTTAACAGCTCAAACGCATCCTTGATGCGAATGACACCTTTGACCAGAACATGGACTACTTCTGTCAAGCTCTTGTTTCTGCTGAATTTTTTGTTATAAACATCAATTCCTAGTCTCTGGGTCGATTCGACCGAATGCACTCTAAGACCTACAGCGAATAAAGAATTTGATTTGCCTCATTCTGGGGGCCTCACCCCGATTCTGGTTGTTAACCAATTCGCCAAGAAACTGTTAGAGGACAGAGAGTGTGGTTAGAGATTCGGTTTCGTGTTCTTCAGACACACGCAGATAAAAACTCTGGAATGCTCTGGAAAAAGGAAATCGAGGAAGATGATGAATCGTATATCTTTAAGAATTACAAGCTTGTAGATCAATAAGGAGAGGGGTTAAAGAGGTGCGTTGTTAACGAAAAAAGGCCACACCTTAGTGTGGCCAATGCTGGCTCCCCACGAAATCGCTTATAAAACTGACTCTATGTTTTTAAATAGTTGGTAAAACAAAAGATAGGGTGGACTTGTTGCAAAAACGAATTTGGCTGGACGACGTGATTTCAGACATCCAAAATTGCTTGTTGAATCAGGCGCAAAATCTTCGGACACGCGATCAGAGATTCGATAAAACCCACAGGATCATTAGCATGAACTGGGGCTAATCCAAATAATGAAAAACTCACGACCTTTGGTAAAACTGGGTCCGCCTCAGATCACCATATCGAACCAATCCCAATCAACGCTTACGCGTTTGACCCGAGGTAGGAGCCCAGTGCGGTAGTTCCGCTCGCTGGGATCTGTGGAGGGGGTGGGGAGTAATCCCCATTCCTACTCCGACCAGTTCTACCTCGCGAACGCGATGACGTTATTCCCTATCCTATTCGGATCTGGGTCTTCAGGCTGATTGCATGGGATGTACACACCTTGAATGGAGTCCCATTCGAGCAAGGCTAAAATGACGGTGTCGCAAAAATGAAGTGCTTCCATCGTCTTGCTGAAGCGGTCCCAGAAGCTTGCTCCTGGAATCGTCCCAGTGTGAACAATCGAATTGCGGAGATCCTTATGGTCTGTTGACCATCTCGTGAGATGCAGTTCTTGTGTTAGTTCCTCAAGAATCTGGGCGAAGCTCATCCGCTGCCCTGCTCGCGTGGCGCCGGCTGGCCAGTGAAAATTGTCATTTCGTTGATCCGCGCGGCCAGACGGAACGAGCACGTTTATGGCAAAGTTATACCGGAGTATTTCAAGCCCGTTTGCGACGAGGAGTGCTCTGATATTGAGAACCCTTTCGGAACGGGCGAGGATCAGAATCTCGACCAGTGACCTGAGTAGGTAGTTAGATTCCTTCACTTTATAATGAGCATACGTGCCCTCGAGGTACTTTTTCATCAAGCCAGGAAAGGCCTCATCTATCGGCACTGGGCCCAATGTGGCCGGTCGATTGTCCGGCACCTTCAGCATCCTGACTCGGATAGTTCCACTATCGTCGTAAATATCCTCGCGAGCAACATGGACGCGCCCGCCCAAAGCAAATGATAGAAGTAGCACAATCTCGTTAGCCACTTCTCTGACGCGATCCAGATCGGAGAAGGGGACCACGGTTTCCATCGAACCAGAAACATGGGCCTGGCTGGATTCCCTGAGTTGTATGGCCGTGGAAACGGTATCAGCTAAAAGAGACAGCGACCAGTCGATGCCGTCAAGCGTCACCTGCTCGGCTTTACCAGTTCGCCAGAAAAAGTTCACACCCGTCAGCCAAAAGACAACATGTACCTCATGATCAGCTGTCGGCTCCTGAGGGACTGACAATACGGCCTCTGAAAGCGACAACTGCCAACGCATACGAAAAAGCGCCGAATCCCATTGATAATCATTAATGTAGCATCGATCTAACTCAAGTAAGTTACCACTATCTAGTTCCGATTTGATAGTGATAGGATCAATCGGTGGAATACCAGGCAAGGACTTGTGTGAAACGATGGCGGTAATCTTACCCAATTCATCATGACAAAAGTCCAGCGTAGTCTGCTGGCCTAAGGGCTCTATTACCGCGTCTACGTTACTAAAACTGATTGGTACAAACTTCATCCACACCTCCTTTTAAACCCGTTTTGACTATTCATGAAGCATCCGAAACTTCGCCAGGAACCAGCATTGCAAGGTGTTCGATCAATGGAAGACGAAATGGCAAGTCAAGTTTATCGACACTGGTTTCAAGGATTCGTTCAGCCGCAGCGAGCAGTTCCTTGGTATTTAACTTTGATTTTGGTTGCACCTCGAACATCGCGCTCCGTGGCTTGTCTGCAGCCGAATTCAGAGATTTCAACAATTCCCAATCACGTATGAGACTCCATTCGCCGTTACGTGAGAGCTGGACTCCAACAACTACCTTTTTGACAACTCCTTCTGTGCCTGTGATTTTATCACGGAGGGCGAAGATAGCAATAGGGCCTTCTATATCCCCCATTGCAGCGAGAGCGTCGGGTATTTCAATCGCAGTACGGAGGGCGCGATCAACAATACGTAATCCAACCCCTGCGATATCCTCACCGTCACTGGGTCGTGGTTCTCTGGCGAAAAGTAGGTTGTATTGATCAGCGATTGTGAAGTCGTCCATTAATTCTTTTGGTGTCTTGAAGCTCAGACGGAAATCATCAATCTGATTTGGTCGCCTGCCTAGCATGGTAAACAAGGCTTTGAAGAACGGTACCAGATCTGGGAGGTCTACTTTAGGGATCTGGTCTGCCACTTCACCAAAATCAAACCGGGCGACATTGCCGAACAAGCTGCGTACAAGCCCAACGGCATCTTCACCACCAAATGTCGAGGTTTTTGCATCAAACCACTGATCTAATCGAGCACCACGGAGTGTATGATCTGCTTCGGCAAATAACTCTGTGAACATTCGCGGCGATGCCATCCCGATCACTAGTTGCCGCATGTCCTCAGGATCATCCATTGCGCCTTGGAAAGCGAGCGTAATACGTTCAAGCCTTTCATCTAACCGTTCCCAGATCCTGTTCTCAACCGTATCGGGGTTGCGTACTGTGATGACGTTGACTGATTCGGTCTGTCCATAACGACTAAGCCGCCCGACGCGCTGGTGAAGTCGCATTGGATTCCATGGCAAATCAACATGGACGAGGGTGCAACAACTTTCCTGAAGATCGACTCCTTCGCCAGCGGCTTCGGTGGATACCAAGAACCGAACCTTACCCTCATTGAATCTGTCAGCCGCACGTCGTCGGTCTTCGGTAACGGTGTTTATCTGTCCTTTTGAATCACGCACACCTTCGATGAAGCCGTCACCGTTAATGAATGTGACACATCCGTCGCCAAATCGGGCATGTAGTGAACTCATCAAAAGAGCTTGAGTCGCTTTGTATTCCGTGAAAAATAGTACGGACCGATCTGAGTAGGATTGATCAACAATCTCCAGAATTCGTTCGATTTTAGTTTCCTGGCCTACCGCATCTGCGGCATCGACAAGTTCTTCGAGGACTGGAATTTCTTTGGGATTTAATAGTATCGTGTCTCCTAAGTCCTCAATCAGTCGTTCCTCAAGGCTGGCAATCTCATCGAGGTTTGCAGGATCATCCTCTGCTTGTAGTTCTTTTAAGCGTTCTATGCCTTCAACCTTATTCATCTTATCTTCAGCTTCCTTAAGTCTTGCTAATCTTTTCGAGAGCGCACGACGAACTGCGGCTACTGAGCTGGAAGCAAGTTTCTGCATTGTGATAAGGGTCAAGATCGCCACAGATTGCTGTTGCCGACCTAGCCCTGCAGCGTAGGCTTTGCCAGTGGATATAAACTCAGTGAGTTTCTCATAAAAGAGTGCTTCGTCGGGCGAATAGCTGTACGTCTCGCGATGAGGGATGACGGGCGTGAAGAGTGGACGACCCTTCAT
>Ga0068713_1001726_pt1 | contig 26479 bp, 23 predicted proteins | sample MTBAKSrepl2MetaG_FD_62223 | JGI IMG/M metagenome (GOLD analysis project Ga0068713, IMG submission 62223) | Enrichment culture microbial communities om Arthur Kill intertidal strait, New Jersey, USA, that are MTBE-degrading - MTBE-AKS2 (Arthur... | ecosystem: Environmental > Aquatic > Marine >...
GAAGATAAAGAATATCACCTGGGGTTCTTATATTCTTCTTCTTCTTCTTCTTCTTCTTGATATGAGATCTGTCTTTATCGGTTTTACTATGATGCGTCGATAGCTCAAAAGATAATGTTGGGATTTTATCTACTGCATTTACATCAGCGCCTGCTTTTAAGAGAGCTTCGCTGATTTCAGGATTTTCATTGAATGCTGCTGCTTTATGGAGAGGAGTCATGCCCTGTGTATTATAAATATTTACATTCATAGGAGACATCAATAGTTCTTTCATAACACGTGCGTTATTGTTCTTAGCTGCAGCAAAGAGGGGAGATTCTTTTTGGTTATTTAATTGATGAACATCAGCTCCAGCTTCGATCAGGGTTGAAATAACAATCGAATGTGAAGCGTCTTGAGCTGCCAAATGTAAAGATGTTTCCCCTGAGTTATTCGTATTATTAATCTGAGCTCCGGCCTTTAGAAGAGCTTTTAAAATAGCTGAATGACTGTTGAATGATGCTGCAAGATGCAACGGAGTATTTCCACTTTTGTCGCGGGCATTGACATCAGCCCCATTATTTATTAAAAGATCGATAACTTTACCATTTTTACTCTTTCTTGAAGCCCAATGTAATGGGGTGGTCATGAACTTTGTTCTAGCTGTGACCGATGCTCCTTTACTGATTAACAATTTAGCGAAGCTAAGGCCGCAACTTGATTGGGATGCATAGTGCAGCGGCGTGATATCATCGTTGGTCGATGCCATGACATCTGCGCCCTGGTCGATTAATGTTTGGATGACTTTGATGCTCTTGTTTGAGTTAGCAGCCAGATGAAGAGGGGTTTCAGCATTTGAATTTCTTGCATTCACTGATGCTCCTCTTTCAGCTAAAATCGTAATAATAGTATGGTCCGGGTTCCCCATTGCTGCTGAATGTAAAGGAGAATTTCCATTTTGATCTTGAGCATGGATGTCTGCACCGCTTTGGATTAAAAGATTGAAAATATCACTATCTTGAGTATTGTAGGCAGCTTTGTGAAGTGGTGTAGAAAAATCATCATCAACGGATGTAGGATCAGCACCGGCATTGAGAAGAGTCTTGATAATTGAATAGTGGCTGTTGTAATCTGCAGCAAGATCTAAAGGTGTGCTCCCATGGTTGTTTCTTTCATTTATATCAAACCCGAGTGTGAGAAAGAACTCTATAACATCTGAATTAGAATTGTATTTTGCAGCTAAATGTAAGAGAGAATTTCCTTCAGAGTCTCGTGAAGATATATTTCCACCTCGGGAAATAATATGTTCAATGAGAAAAATATTTTGATTATGAGCAGCAGCACACATCAAAGGGGACCAGCCATTGAGATCTTCGCTGTTAATGTTAAATCCTTCCTGGAGGAAGAAATCAATGTGATATGCTGATGGATTATGAGCAGCTGCATGGTGAAGAGGGGTGCTGGGTTGATTAGTATCGGCTCCTGCTGCTAAAAGAGCTTTAATGACGTTGATGTTTTCATTGTTAGAAGCTGCTAATTGAAGAGGGGTTTCAAATGTTTTTGTGAGGGAATTGACATCAGAACCGTGATCAATCAACGTAAAAATGATGGCTGGGTTAATGTTGTTGAAAGCAGCCCAATGGATTGGTAGCCACCCATTGTTGTCCTTGGCAAAAACATCAGCTTTCAATGAAATGAATTTAGATAATACGTTGGGATCTATCTGAAAGCCTGATATCAAGTGAATCGGTTGGATCTGAATTTTATTAGTACAATTGACTTCTGCTCCTGAAGAGATTAATTTTTCAACAGCATCTTTATTATAAGCAGCTAAATGTAAAAGTGTGGTGTCATAAGAATTTGAGGCATTGACATCAGCGCCATTTTCAATGAGATAATCAAATATTTCAGATTTATTTGAATTTTGTCCTGTTAGAAAAAGATGCAAAGGTGTGTTTTTATTTGAATCAGGTCTATTGATGTCCGCTCCATTTTCGACCAAAATGGAAACTTTTTGCAGATTTGCATTAAATGTTAAAACTTGATGCAAAGGTGTTCTGCCGATAAGATTGGGAGCATTAACGTCTGCTCCAGCCTTGATTAAAGCCGATAGAACTCTTGGATCTGGATTTGAATTTGCTGCATTGGCAAGAGGGGTCCACTTATGAGGGCCTGGCATATTAACATCAGCTCCGGATTTTAGTAATCGAGATACAACAGCGAGGTTATTATTTCCGGCAGCGTAGTAAAGAGGAGTGGCTTTATTTCCATCGTAAGTGTTGACATCTAGCCCTGAATCAATGAGGTATTTTGTTATTTCATGATGAGGATTGCTAAGAGCTGCCATATGTAACAGAGTGTGATTATTTGAATGCAAGTTATGAGGTATATAAAAGCCAGAATCAAGGAGCATGGAGACAATTTCAGGATTAGAGGAATAACGAACTGCACATTCAAGAACATGATAGTCAAACATCGCCCCTGCTTGGTAAAGAGTTTTTAATATTGACAGTGTTGGATTATATCGAGTAGCTAAAAGAACAGCTGTTTCTTCATTTTGATTTTTAATATTGATTTGAGCTCCGGCTTGAATTAAAGATTGTATTATTTCAGAAGAATCAGAATAATGAGCTCCAATATGGAGAGGTGTGTTCCCATAGTCATCTCTTGAATCAATATGGATCCCGTATTTTATAAGATGACTTATTGATTCAGGATTTTGGTTAAATGCAGCTGTATAGTGAAGTGCAGTCCATTTTTCTTTTCCGAATGTGGAATCAGGGTCAAATCCGTTTTGTAGAGTGGCTCGGATCTCATCAGGAGAACCGTTTTTAAATATTTCTATAAGTTTTTCATTTTTAGATCCCATATAATATTATACCCTCTATTCAGTATAGATGATAAATCGCAAAAAGCAAGAGTAGGAAAATTAACCGTTAATTTATGGATTCTGGATGAATTATATATTTTATGAAATAAAAATAAATTTTAATTATATATAATGTTTGGATTTCTCTTCTCTTCAAAAGTAATGAGAGATTATAAAAATAACTGAAGAATAAGGATAATCGAAATGATTCCACATCCAATCAGATTGAGAACCAAAAATTTTTTCTCTAATATACTCAAGTGGTTTTTTAGAAATGATTCATAGTCTTTTTGCCAACTGATATTTTGCTCATTACTTTCCGATACCATTTTCTTGAGGTTATCAATTTCGTTCAGGATCTTGGGGGTATTGATTTCAGTCATTCCTGAAATGACATCTGTTATTTGCACACTGATATCTTGTAATTTTGAAATGGCTTCTATTGCATGGCGATTCGTTTCTTCTAAGACTGTTGAGTTATTCAAATACTTCTCAGATCGGGTATGTAATTCTTGTAATTCAGTCACAATACTTTTGGCTTGATTTTCTAAATCAAGCAGAACTTCTTTTCTATTCATTGTTCCTCCTCGATAAATTATATACAGGTGATGATGATTTTATGATTCCCAAAAATGATAAAATGAAATATTCAAATAACATCTCATCAATAACCTCGTCATTTTCTTTAAAAATGTCCATGAATGCCTCTAGGTTAGTCATACCTCTCATTTCCATAAAAAGCTGGCTATAAATTTCATTTCTATTGTGATAAATTGTAATTAACAACCAAGATAAAAAGGGAAAAAGCTTCTCATTACTGATATTATCACGCAAAAAAGATTGATTGATTCCTGCAAGAATATTGTTGATAATGGCATCTTCTTCATAGTTATCAATAAGCGATTCAGATAAACCTCTTAGAAAAAGAAGCCCAGGGTGATCAGGTAAAGATTCCAAATATCTTGAGACCTGCCCTCTGATTTCCTTAGCATCATTAGGAGATCTTATCCCTCCGATGTTATTACCTGTTTGTGAGTCAATATGACCTTCAAAGAGAGCAATAACATTATCTAAACCTTCATCAGGAGAATCTATAATATTTTCAATCTCGTCTGAATAAGAAGTTTCGAGATACTTTAAAATCCTCTCTCTTACAACATTATTGCATTGACTACCATAAGACTCTTCAGCTAAAGAAAGCATTTCTCGAAAAGCTCTTCTCCGTCCTTTTTCGACTGTTTGGTAAATAAACCTAATAAGAATATCATTTGCATGTTGCAAAAAATCTCTTTTTGGTAACGATAAATAGTTAATGAGCTTATTCTTTTCAGATTTCACAACTCCCTTATTATAGTTGCTTACGTATAAAAGATACTTGTCTAAAATAATCTCATTATTAATATCAGATATATGTAAAGTAAATTCATCATTTCCATAATCAATGGTATAGTCTTCAAGAAAGCCTAGTATAACTAATCTATGAAGGGCCTTTTCAATAAGATTTCTTCGTTCAAATTGGATTTCTTTAACAGGTATATCTGTTTTTTTTGATAAATCATTTGAAGTCATATTGTTGAAAGTCGTTAACATTTTTTTGGAATCAATGTTATTGAATATTTCATCGAGCACACTGCTGATGATGATATTTTCTGTGTCAATACCTCTGAATGCTTTGATATGGAAGAATAGTGCTCTTGATATATCATCATCAGAGTCATATGAACGTTTATGGTTCATATAATTCATGATTTCCTCAACATCAGTATTGGGGTTGAGGAAATGTGTGTTTTCTTTTTTATGCTCATTTGATACGACGAGAGTACATAAAGACGACTGTCTGTTACGCCCTGACCTCCCTGCTTCCTGATACGTCTTTACCGGGGTCAGGTCTTTCTTTCCTTTAGCGTTTTTGTCAACCAAAAGCGCTAAAGAGATAGACCTGACCCCTCTACGAGGCTTCCACAATCTTATAAAGAATCAATTCCTGCCCCTTACGAAAGACCAGGACATCATCATACCAGTAGACGAGGATATCTTTGTCCTGATCATCCCCGTAAAAGATAAAAGGGCCTCCTTGAATCCGGTATTTCTCGCGGATGTTGCCTGACTCATCAAAGACAGTGAGCAGAAGACGATTCCCGGCCGAATCGTAAAAACAGAGGTAGGGTTCTTTCCGTGATTTATTGACATTCATGTAGTAGCTTGAGATAGATCCGGGGGAAGACTTGATCTTTCCTTTGATCGGCGGCGTGAAGGTATATCCGTATTCTGAAAAAAGATCATTCAAGTCCAGAGTCTTCAAAAGCTGAAAATCGCGATAGAGATAGATCCTGGGTTCAAATGTCATGCGGAAGAGGGTCTTTCCGCATTGGGAGAAGACTCCTATAATGGGAATGAGATCATCAATAGCCCGATGAGCTGAGTTTATATCTTCAATGGCAACTTCCCGCCCGAATGTTTTAACAATTCTGCCCTTGGTATAATCGAATACAAAAAACTCATGGGCTTTTTTTTCGAAAGGAACCACAGCATGAATACTGTAGCGGTCTTCAAGGAGCGCCGATTGCTGATAACCGTTCATGAGTGCCCCCTGAAGATCATTTAAGTAAGTGGTGTCAAGGTAGTTGAGGTCTTTGTCAAAGATCAGGACTTTCGCCTGTTTGTTTTCCATAATGACAAGATGTCCCTGGGAGTCGATCTGAAGAGAACCACACTCATAGATTTCTCCGGGGCCTTTTCCGGCGGGAAGTTCTTTTTCCATCGACAAAGAGAGTGTCCCGTCAGGCTGAATGGAAAAGCGCTTGAATTTATTATGGTCTGAAGAGACGATCCAGAGATCGTGGTTATAATAATCGAATATGAATTTTTTGGGATTGTGATCGACAGGAATGCGTTGGATCTCTTTAAGGCTGAGTTTATTAAAATCACGGTCGATCTTTTGTTGGTTTGGCTGAGAGCAGGCTCCAAGAAAAAAGATGAAAATACCGATGATGATTCTTACTGACATGATCCTCCTTTGAAAGAGGGTTGCCATGAAAAACACAGCAACCCTCTTCTACGCATTTCATTCTGGAATAATACCCGGAGTCAAGATTGTTAGATCAGCCTTCATTTCGAGTTCTGCACCCGTTTGATGTAAAACACTTTTATGGACCGGAAAAGGTAGGCTGCCAGGATAACAAAAAGACTGAAGTAGAACTTCACACCTCTCAGAGTGCTTCCGCATTCCAGGAGCACCATCTCTTGAGGATCCACCGGCACTTCAAGTTTATTGCTTATGAGATAATCCATACTGACGAAGATCTCATGTTTTCCGGAATTGACCTCAAGGCTAACTGTTTTACCGTTTTTGACATAAGCTGTTTTTTCTCCGTCGATAAAGATCCACAGCTTTCTTAATTTCCCTACATATTCATTAGGCCGGTGAATGATGATTTGAGGGTTTTTCATAGTAGGTTTCTCCTATTTGTTATCCATAATGGCGATAAACAGTGTCATTAATATCGACGCGATACAGGCTCCAAGTATTCCTCCTATAGCCCCTCCAGCTAAAGTACCTCCAATCGCTCCTGCTGCATCTGCAAGGAGGACTAAAATACCTTTGAGAGCTTCGTCCCAAGTCATCATCGGAATATTAGATTCAGAAGAATGGCTCGATAAGTATTTATCTTCTTCAGCAGCTAACTGAAGACTGCTTTCTCCAATCGCAATCACTGCTTCTGTTGCCGGTTCATACTCTCTGCTGTTTTCATAATCAGATCGCAGTTGGCTGATTTTGGCTGCGTAAGCATCGAGCACTTCGCTTTGAGTCACATCACTCTCAGACAAGATGACCATTTCATCTATTGTCGCCTGTACTGGTTCGAGATATTCGTGTTCAGTTGTAGATTGAAGTATATTATTGATCTCTTCCGGAGTTTTCGGAACATATGAGTTTGTTGCTGCTTCATAATTCATTGTCGTCTCGACAACTTGGTTCATGATATGATCATAATCAGTTGTATCAGTATCATATCCTTGTTGTTCCAGTACATCTTTTATTGCAGCTTTAGCATCTTCCAGGGAGCTTGGGGACATCCTGACTGTGCTGTTATCTAACGTCGAAATACGGTTTTCAGAAGATACTTTTTGGACTATATTTGAAAATCGCTCAGAATTTAAAAAGGCTTTCATGACTTTCGTATGGCCATCTTTAATTTCACTGATGTTATTAACGGTTGTTTCCGTCGGTAATTTACTGCAACTTGTAACAGACGAAAAGACAATAATCAATACTGTGACCAAAAACCTATTCTTCATCAGATTTCTCATATCAACCTCCTTTGTTTGCAAGCTTAACTCAAATCTTTATCCCTTGCGCGCTCAGGAATGAATATGCTTATTCTACAGAATGAAAAACCCCTGTCAATCAGGCAATCCCCTGATTTTTGAGATTATGGGGTCAGGTCTTTCTTTCCTTTTGCGTTTTTGCGAGCCAAAAGCGCTAAAGGGAAAGACCTGACCCCTTTACTACCAGGTGATTATAGTTCATAATAAAGGAAGGAGATTTTATCCAAGAGTACTGGGTGTGATTCCTAAAGGAGTTCTCATGAAACCTTATCTTCTAAACCCGTTCTGGCAGGCGGCTGTGACTGTTGTTGTGATGATCCTGGCTCTTGTTGTCTTTCGGCTGGCAAATGCCAAAGTCTGGGGGTGGAATGCCGCAGCCCTGGCCCTGCTTCTCTTCTGCACAGTGAATGTTGTGGCCGGAGTCTTTGTCCCCGGGATCTGGATCTATCTTCTGAAATCTGTTCTTCTCTTCATCGGGCTTGTCTTTCTTGCTTTTTTCCTGTCTCCTCTCATTACCGGCCTCAGCTACAGCGATTACGGTGATAACGCCATGATCTTTGTGGCTCCTTTTCTCTGTTATCCCGTCCTTCTTGTGATCATGGGCGTGGTGCGGCTGGTTCGGTAGGATTATGCCCAGCACTCATTGAATGCTCTTTTATTTTTGTTACAGAGATGTCATTGGGTAGAGATTATTTTTGACTTGATATAAGAATCATTGTCAATGAATGCTGGGCAATCCCTCTTTTTGAGATCTCAAAAAAAGGCATTGAAACTTGGATTTCCTCCAAAATGTCTTATATAAAAAGGAGGAGTCATCTATGCGCAGAATTTCGTTGTTATACACTCTTATTGTCATCATTTTACTGGCCGGCTGCGGGGAAGTGGAAGAGATCAAGAATTACACAGCTTCCCTGAAAACTATCTGGGAACCCCAGGATTATTATCCGGCTTATGCCATGTCCTCAGTGAACTACTATGATAACAGTGTGGTCTTTCCACGCAGGGCTGATCAAAGCCTCATTTTTGTCTTTGCCTCTCTGAAAGACGGATCCGATATCAGGACCTTTACTGTACCCGGAGGAGACGGCCCGGGGCAGATCGTAGGGTTCCAGGCCATTGATGTGCGCGACGGCAAGGTGGCCATATTCGATCCGGGCAAGGCAAAGATCTGTCTCTATGATACCCAGGGGAAATTTATCGATGATTATTTCCTTGATACGGAGATCGGGCTTCCCATGACATCCACAACACATGAAGGTTACCTCTATGTCAACGGGAAGATCAAAAACAAGCTGTTGAAATTCGACCTCAAAGGCAATCAAATCGTCAAAAGCCTGACATATGACAATTACAAAGATGTTCCGGAAAACGGGGATACCTTTCAGGGAGGGCTGGTTCAGTTCGATCCCTTTACAGAAACCCTCTTCTTAGGATATTACGCCAAGCCATTCCGCCTGGAGCAGTATGATACCGACCTCAATCTGATCAGATCCTACACGTCCGATGCATTTAATGAATTTTCTCTCTGTCAGTGGTGTATCACAAAAAGCAACCTCATCACCCAGAGCGGAGATAGGATCATCGCCGGGATCGCCTTTGATGAAAAGTATATCTATGCGTCCTACGGCGGGGGATATGAGTATACCGGGGACGAATCCGGAAACGGGAAGACCTTTAACTACCGGATGGCTCCGGTGAAAGTCATGGTGTTGAACCGTTCCGACAATACACTTGTAGGAACCATCACCATCGATAAGATCCCTGAGATCCAGGGTTTTATCCGCTTGCTTCATGCTGATCCGGAAAAACTCGTCTTCCAGTTCTCGGACAAGAGCGGGACTGTGGATAAAGCCATGGGACGCCCGCGTCCTAAAGATAACTTCCGCACCTTCGCCATCGCCACTACGGATAATCCGCTGTATTAGTGATAAGGTCCAGCACTCAATGAATGAATCAGGATCTGAGTTGCAATATTGTTATAACCATATTAAAAACTCATGAGAAAATTCATTCCTGAGTCATTGAGTGCTGGATGACCCCTCTATGACGTAGTTACCATAATACTAAATACAAGACGCGACCCCTCCCTCTACGATTACTCCAAGTCGACAGTCTTTCTCTTCCGGGAGTATTTGATCTTCTTTTTTCGGTCTCGTTTGATGTGTTCTTTTCGTTTGATGTATTCCAGCTCCCGCTGCATCTTGTAGTAATTGCTCAGCCGTTTCTCAGTCAAAGATCCCTCATCGATGGCCTCTCGGACAGCACAACCCGGTTCACCCGTGTGGGTGCAGTTGGAAAAGCGGCATAAGCGCGCCAATTCCAGGATATCTTCAAAGAGCCCGTCTACGGTGGCCCCGTCGGCCCAGAGCTGGACAGCCCGCATTCCGGGGGTGTCGATGACAAGGCTCCCGTTCTCAAGAAGATACATCTCACGGCGTGTGGTGGTGTGCACACCCCGATCTGAATAAGCTGAGATCTCACGCACTGCAGCATGGGCATCGCTTTTCAGCTGGTTCAGAAGGGAGGATTTCCCCACTCCGGACGAACCGAAAAAGGCATAGGTCTTCCCGGGCAGCATATGATCCATGAGCTCTTCGATTCCCTCACCGGTGAGGGCGCTTGTCATGATCACCGGAGCACCCCAGGCGATGGCGAGGATATCGTTGAAGAGCCCGTCACGCTTTTCACAAAGGTCAGCCTTGTTGAGGACGATAATGGGCAGGCAGCCGGAATCGTAGATGGCCGCCAGATACCGCTCAATACGCGAAAGGCTCATATCCCTGTTCATGGCTGTGACAATACAGGCGTAATCAATGTTGGCGGTGAGCACCTGCTCTTCGGCCACAATACTTCCCGCAGCATTCCGGGCGAACTTGCTGGCCCTGGGGAGGACAGCGCGGATGAGGCAGGCCTCTCCCTTCTCCAGGTAGACCACCCAGTCGCCGGTGGCGGGCTTGCGCAGAGGAGAGATGAGATTGTATTTCTCCGCTTCCAGGTTCTCTCCCATACCATGGGTGATCATCCTGGAGACGATCCCCCGCACGATGCCTTTTTCCGTAGCGATCACACAGCCGTTCCGGTCCACAGCCAGGACACGTGCCGGCTTGTAGTGCACCTGATACTTCTCTCCGAAATAGGCGCTGAACTCTTTATAGTGGCTGTCGATCTTATCGTTCCAGCCATAGGTCTTTAAAATTGAATGATCCAATGTCATACCTCCGTTATTAACGGGGTCAGGTTAGAACCTTCTCCCTCCAATAAAAGCGACGACGACAGGAGTCGTCCCGCACTCAAAGTTATTTGCCAAGTTTTGGATCAGGTTGGGACCTTCATAGTCAGTGACTCAAATAGATGACAAGTGTTATTTGAGTGCGGTGAACCTGACCCCTCTACGAGTTGAAAATCTTGATTGTCCCGGCTCCTGCCGGTGGAGATATAAGGAAGAGACTTAACGAGAAGTCACGTGATATCCCTGTCCGAAGCGGCACGAGCGGAATTTCTGACAATGTCTCTCATACGCACCACCTCCTTTAGGTTTTCTTCTATGACACGAGAGGAGTGGGTTTTGTTTCAGGGGGGGGAAGGTGAATCATTATTGACACTTCAGCTTAACTCTTTATAGTAGATGTATGAAAACTCATGCAAAACCTTTTCTTAAGTGGGCTGGTAGCAAAAAGCAATTGATTAATGTGATTATCAACCGAGTTCCTTTTAGTAACTCTGAGCAATTTACTTTTATAGAGCCATTTTTAGGAAGTGGGGCTGTTCTCTTTGAGATGCTGGAAAAGTTTCCTAAAATGAGCAAAGTCATTGTTAATGACATCAATAGAGAGCTTATTGATACTTACATTCAAATAAGAGATAATGTTCATACAGTGATTTCTGATCTTCAGGAAAAAGCGGATGCATATTTTTCTTTTTCAAACGAAGAAGAAAAAAGAGAATACTTCTATCAACAAAGAGAACTCTTCAATAAGCGAAGTACAACAAAAGCAGATCATGCAGCCCTCTTTATTTTTCTAAACAAAACATGTTTTAATGGCCTGTATAGAGTTAATAAAAAAAATGAATTTAATGTTCCTATGGGGAAGTATAAAAACCCATTAATTTGTGATAGTAAAAATCTTCAATTGGTCAGTAAAGCTTTAAAAAAAGTCTTATTTCTGAATGATGATTTTGAAAAAACTCAAGAATATATTTCAAAACCCACCTTTGTGTATATGGATCCTCCCTATAAACCGCTAACCAAAACCTCAAGTTTCACGTCTTATTCTGAAAACTCTTTTAATGATGATGATCAATTACGATTACAGAAATTTTGTCAAAACATTTCAAAAAAAGGAGGATTTTGGCTGTTGAGCAATTCAGATGCACTTGATATATACGGGAATAGTTTCTTTGATGACTTATACAGAGGATTTAAGATCGAAAGAGTAAATGTGAAACGATTTATTAATGCAACTGCTGAAAAGCGTGGTGAAGTAAAGGAAGTTTTGGTGAATAATTATGGATAAGAAAAATTTGGCTCATTTTTTTCACTGTCAGACAGAGGATGAGTTATTTAAATATATAATAGATACCATTACTAATAATATAAAAACATGGAGTTATTTTGTTAATTGGGATAAGGTCATAACAAATGTTAAAAATCATGAAGTTGAGTTAAATATCATGAATTACCTTATTGGTAAAAAAGATCTTTACCACGAAACACTTGAGTTAGCAAAAAAATATCCTAATATTATTAAGGTTTTCCCAGCCTTAATTGCTATCAGGGAAAAGAAGTTTACAATCTTGAATGATGTTCGCAATTTCAAATATACAGAATATGATTTCACAAAAGATAGCTATACAGATGATGAACTAAAGCTCTATGTGAGTTCATTTTTAGATTCGGGTTTTGAAAACTTACTTAAAGAAAATCGAATAAAAAACTTTAGTGATTATTTGACTGGTGTTGAAGTAGGTATTGATACAAACGGGAGAAAAAACCGAACTGGTGATCTCATGGAACACTTTGTTGAGGTATTTTTGAAAGAAATGATATCATCTGGACTTAAGTTTAAATATATAAGACAAGCAACGAAAGTAAAAATGAAAGAAGAATGGGGTATTGAGATTGATACTGGTGATTCAGCCAGAAGAATTGATTTTGCTGTCAATAAGAATGGTAAATTATTTTTTATTGAAGTCAATTTTTATGGGGGTGTTGGTTCAAAATTGAAAGCGACAGCTGGTGAATATAAAGATATTTCGAAGTTTTGGTCAAAACAGGGAATTACTTTTATTTGGATTACTGACGGACAAGGGTGGAAAACAACTCAACCTCCATTAAGAGAGTTTTTTGATATTGCCGATTATTTATTGAACTTGAATATGTTAAAATTAGGGATCTTGGAAAAGATTATCAATGAAGAAGGTTAAAAGTTACTATAAATCTAAAGATAACTCTTTTAATTTAATTCATGGGGACACCTTTAAAGTTCTATCCCAATTTGATTTTTATTTTGATATGATATTTGCTGATCCTCCTTATTTTTTATCCAATAATGGGCTAACGATTAAAAATGGGGAAATAGTAAGCGTAAACAAAGGGGATTGGGATAAATCTCATGGATATGATTTCATCAATGCGTTCAATCGGGAATGGATTTCTCTCTGCAGAGAAAAAATGAAAGATAATGGAACGATTTGGATTAGCGGAACGATGCATAATATTTTTAGCGTTGGGCAAGTATTGACAGAGTTGGGGTTCAAAATACTAAATGTTATCACTTGGGAAAAAACAAATCCTCCACCCAATTTTTCATGTCGTTATTTTACGCATTCGACTGAGCAGGTGATTTGGGCAAGAAAAAGTTCTAAAGTTCCTCATTATTATAATTATGAATTGATGAAAGAAATTAATGATGGAAAACAAATGAAAGATGTATGGCGTTTACCAGCTATTGCTCAATGGGAGAAAACCTGTGGGAAGCATCCTACACAAAAACCTTTGGCCCTTTTGGCACGGATAATACTTGCCTCAACGAAGCAGGGTGCCTGGATACTTGATCCATTTGCCGGAAGCAGTACGACTGGTATCGCTGCCACTCTCCTGAATCGAAAATACCTTGGGATTGATAGCGAAGAAGAATATCTAAATCTAAGTAGAATGAGAAGAGAGGAACTTGAGAGTCCCGAAATTTATGAGAGAATTTTAACGAAGATTCGTGGTTTTAAAAGTACCAGTCAACTGTCATTGTATTTAGGTAAAGAACCTAAAACTAATAGTCAGTATGATGCGTTGCCATTTTGATTTTATCATTGTGGTGAAGGGTCTTAGTTATTGTCTAAAAGCAATCTTTTTTTAACGTTTTTTATCAACAAAATACATTATTTTATAACTTGACTTTATAATAAAGTTGGATATTATCAAATATATTATCCTCAAGTTAAGGTGGTGAAGAATGTCCAATCTTAGAGTTCAAAGTATATTGAAAACAGAAGTAGAAAATGCTTGCCATAAATGGTCATGTGGACCTAGTCAGGCTTTTATTATACTGTTGCTTTCGAAACTGTTTAAACTTGATGATTTCGAAGCTGAAGATTCAATTACTGATGGTCATAATGATAAAGGGATAGATGCCATATTTGATCAAGAAAATATTATATATGTAGTACAAGGGAAATATTATAGTAATTATGACAAAACGCTTGATGAGAATTCAAAAAACAAGTTGGTGGAAGCTGTTTCGAATTTGATTTTGAATGATTATCCAATAGATTATTTGAACGATAGATTGAGAAATAAAATTGAAGCTTATCGTATGTTGATAAGAAAAGGTGAAATTGAACATATTGAGATGGTATTTTTAACAAACGGACAAAAACCAAATTGTAATATATGTTTTGAGTTAGATAAGTTTTGCGAAGAACGGGACGGTCAAGTTTCTTATAAAGTATTTTCAGAAGAAGACATATTTTCATTGTTTCTTCCAGCTTCTGCACAGAGTGTTGATAAAATTCAATTGAAAGTTGTTAAGGATAGTGGGGAAGGGAGTAAAACATCATTAAAGTTACCAGATATCGATTCAATTAGTGGAAGAGTCATGAAAGTAGATGTTGTAACATTAGCTGAAATAGTTAAAAAGAATCCTGGTATTTTCAATTTTAATGTTAGATCATTTAGAACACTAAGAAACAAAGTGAATAGTCAAATAGCTTCTACTCTACGTGATAAAGAGTTGATTAAAGAGTTTGTATATCTAAATAATGGGATCACAATTATATGTGATGATTATAGTATAAAACCTGGTGGTGAAAATTTTGAAATAATTAATCCATCAATAATAAATGGATGCCAAACGGCAAGCACAATAAAAGAGGTTTTTAGTGAAGGAGGTATTGAAGAGAATACAGGATTTGTTTTAGTTCGATTAGTAAAAACAAGCAATGATATTGTTAAAGACAATATTATAAAATCGAGCAATACTCAAACTGCGATTAAAAATCGAGATTTAATAAGTGAAGATCAAATTCATAAGGAACTTGAAAAACAATTCTCACATCTAGGATACTACTATAATAGGAAAGAAGGATTATATGAAGGTAAACCTTCAAATAAAATTATAGATCTTGAGGAGGCTGCTCAATATTATTTGGCATTGTATTTAGATAAACCTGCTGACGCAAAAAATAAAAAAAGCGAGATTTATAAGGGCTATTATGAGCAAATTTTTAATAAATCAATAACTGCTGAGAAGTTGCTTTTAGGATTTATATTATATAATTCATTTTATCAGAAAGTGAAAGAGTTTAGGAAAGATAAAAATGATGAAATCCGAAGTATATTAGGAAACTGTGTTTTACATTTGCTTCCACTATTCAAAGAGTGGGTTTTAAAAGATTCACAAAATGTTATTGAGGATTATGAAAATCAAATAGAAATGATAGATGGTATAGTAGAACAGAATTTTCAGAATGTCATAACCAAATTGATCAACAGAGTAAAAGAAATCAAAAAAGGCGAAGTAGATTTTAATATTCAGTATTTTTTCAAACAAAGTCATTCTTTGAATAAAATATTGAATAGATATGAAAAAGAAGGTGTGCCCCTTAAATTAAATAAATACAATTGTAATAAGTTTAAAGATTTAAGGTATTATAAACCAAATTATTATTGTATTGATGGAAAAGAGAAAAGCAAGATCACACACTGGAATGATTTATTTTTAATTTTAATAAAACTTTATGGTAAAAAATTCCCACTTGTATGTGGGGATTTACCATTTATTGATTCAAAAAAGAGAGTATTGTTAGTTAGTAGTATTAAGGAAGAAGAAAAAAAAATAAGAAAAATGGTTAATAATAATTTGTGGTTATTAACTAACTTTGATTCAAAATCATTATCCAATTTTTGCTTCACGCTTGCCGAAAAATTAGCAATAGATTTAGAAATAGAACTAAGACCAACTGAATACAGGAAAAGAAGAAATATAAAAAATGATATTTAATGCAATGATAATGAAAATCATCGTTTGATGATTGATAAAATATATGTATTTAGTGAATTAACTCTATGTGCTAACATAGATGTCGCCTCAAATGAAGGAGGCATTTATGCGTTATTCGAGGTCAGTCAAGGTAAGTATTTTGAAGCGAGTACTGCCACCTGAGAACAGGAGCATCAGGAGCGTAAGCCAGGAAACCGGAATCAGCGAACAGACGATAAGGAACTGGATAAGAGCATCCAAAGATGGTAATCTTACTGAAGCAGGTGACGAGAAAAGCCCGCGGTTTTACACGTCGCAAGAGAAATATCATCTATTAATGGAAGCATCCCGGCTGTCTGATGAAGCACTTGGGGCATTTCTTCGAGAAAGAGGCTTACACTCAGAGCATTTAACGTTATGGGATCAGGAGTTGAGGGAAATGGTAGCAGACAAGGAAGACAAAAGGTCAAAAGAGACCAAAGAGCTGAAGAGAAGAGTCAGGCAGTTGGAGAAAGAACTGGCCCGTAAAGACAAAGCTCTTGCAGAGACGGCAGCTCTTTTGGTGTTGAAAAAAAAACTGGATACACTTATGGAGGAGGACGGGGACGGCTGATCCCCGAGGCCCGCAAACGGGAACTCGTACCTTTGATCGAGGAGGCCCATGGGAACGGAGCCCGTTACAGTAAGTGCTGTGAAGTCGTCGGGATATCGCTTCGTACCCTACAGAGGTGGAAACGGGACGGCCTGAAAGACCGAAGGAAAGGGGCGGCGAAACGGGTTGCGAGGAAACTCTCTTCTGAGAGCAGGCGGGAGATCCTTTCGGTCTGTACCAACCCTGAATACAGAGATCTGAGTCCTCATCATATTGTTCCTTTGCTCCTTGATAAAGGTGTTTATCTCGGATCTGTGCGGACCTTTTACCGTATTCTTAAGGAGGAAGACAAGGTGCACCACCGTGCGAATTGCAGAGTCAGCAGGAAGCGATCCCGTCCTCCGGAACGGAGGGCGGATGCTCCCAATAAAGTATGGTGCTGGGACATCACCTGGCTTCCCCGAACCGTCAAGGGGTTCTTTTTCTATGCCTATGTTATCATTGATATCTATGACCGATTTATCACCGGGTGGGCTATCCATGAAGAAGAGTCGGAGAGACACAGCACAGATCTCTTCAGAAGAGTATCCTGCGGGAGAAAGATCTCTTTCAGGTATCTTCACGGTGATAACGGGTCTCCTATGAAAGGGGTGACACTCCTGGCCCTGATGCAGTCTCTTGATGTCCAGCTTTCGTTTAGCCGGCCGCGGACAAGTAATGACAATCCTTTTATCGAATCCTTTTTCAGGACGTTAAAATACAGCCCGAAATATCCGCTTCGCTTTGAAACCATTGCGCAGGCCCGGGAGTGGATGGCCGACTTTGTCCACTGGTACAATACAGAACATCGGCATTCTGCATTGGATTATGTGACTCCGTCTCAGAGAAGATCCGGAGCTGCCCGGGAGATCTATGCGAAAAGAAATCAGGTCATGGAGCAGGCGCGAGTCCGGAACCCGTTAATTTGGGGGAAGAGAACCGTAAAGCTCTGGGGAGCTTCTGAAACAGTGGTCTTGAACCCCGAAAAAGAGTGAAATCAAGTAGGGAAAAAGCGACAACTATGTTGACACATACCGCCAACGAGTAAAAACTGGAGCTATTAGATGGGAAAATACCACTAGATGGTGCAGACAGTCTTTAAAAGAGGAAGGTTTGTTAAAGAGTAAATCTCCTCATGGAATCTGGGAGATTTCATATGAGGGTAGGAAGTATTTAGAGAGAGAATATGACAATTGGGTCGATCGCATTAAAAAAATTAAAGAAAATAAAGATAACGATATTAATGTGAACAAGTATTAAGTTACCTCAACTGCATAAATAAATTATTAAAAAGTTACTCTATTCCATACAATACACACTTAATTTTCTCAATCAACCGCACTCTCAAAGGCTCGAACTTCTCCTGGAGGGTATTGCTGTCAGTTAAGGGTAATTCATTATCCAGTATTGGAAACTGGTAAGCTCTTACTGTGATATTTTGATTGTCGGCTAAAGTATCTTGAAGAGTGATCGTTGTTGAGGTGGCCTGGATGTTATTGACTGTGTTCGGGTAGTGAAGGATTATTTTCCATATTGAAAACAATATTTATGAATTATGTTTCATCATCAGAATACATTTGTTTTTCAAAGGCCTGTTTAATAAGACCAATGACATACGGAACTTGATTAATATCTGATAATAAAATTTCCACATCACCATTACCCCATCTCCCAATTCCAGTCACATCTCTTGCAATCTCTTTAGGGTCATTCAAATCAATGAATTTAATATTCAGGCTGAGTTGTAAATTTTTCAGGCGTGGAATGATATCCACAAAATTCGTTTCTGCTTTATAAGCAATATAAAGTTTAAGAATCTCCTCATTTACACATGGGTCGATTGAGAGGATCTCTTTGCGTAACTTTTCAAAAAGGATCGGAATATGGTCCCCGTGTTTATTTTGACCTCTTACTAGAGCTGGATGTTGTTCGAGAGTGTAAACTGGTGAAGCTTTTTTCTCCTCCCGATATTTCTCAAGCCGTTCTTCAGACAATTCCGGAGAAACCCAGATGTCAATAGCTCTTTGTGCAAGCCTATCAGCTCTTGATAGAATCGTAACTTCATTCCATGAATCCAATGTTCCTAACCCTTCATTGACACGCAGAGGGCTCTCTTTAAAACCGCCTTGGATATCTCTTTTTTCCGGAAAACTTCTGTCGCTGTATTCACTATTATAGCCGGTTAATGTGAGGTTCCCCGAAGTATGTAGATAAGTGTCATGAATTCTTTTATAGTCTTGCCCTAACTCTTTTCTCCATTGAGGTGAATTCATAGCATTTTGTGGCATAATATGTTCAATTGTATATTCATCAACAGATACACGTTCTTTTCTGTTGAAGTTTTCAAAACGCCTGAGCCAATACGTTTTATGCCTAAAATTATACAAGTCTCTAATTTTAAATTCTTGTTTAAACTCTTCATCATTAGGAAATCTTCGATAGGAAGGAAGAAGCAAAAAATGCGCTTTTATGCTTTCTAAATAATTGTCTTTATCAAGGTATTTTTTAAAGTTAGCAAACATTCTGTTTGTCGAATTTGTGGGAATAGAACATACTGCACGTCTAAAAATATAGCTTTCAACAAGGCGTATAACTTCACAAAAATCATCTAATGATAATAAATCATTTTTATAATCATGGTAAAGCTCTAATAACAGAGGGTAGTATACATCGACATTCAGTTCTCTTAAATCAATGAAGTATTGCCTTAAAGTGGAATGTGTTTCTTGTCCTAATGCCATGGCGCAATAATACTCAGCAAAAATTGCAACTTCTTTGACGAGACTTTCTATACCATTTTGTTTAATCCGCGGAGTATTAGCATACATTTTAAAAGAAGAATAGACATCATCTATTTTGGGGATTTTATCAGTTTTTACTGTCAGAAAGTGCCTCATAAAACTATCGAAATGTTGGTTATAGGCTTCTTGACCGAAAGCAAGTTCCATTGGCCTCCAATAATCCATATAAAGTCTTGTTTGATTTTCAGGCTCCAAATCCATTAAGATAAAATTCCGGATGAGATCAGCCTGGCTTAATTCACGGCCTGTTGAGTTCATACTTTCAAAGATGAGTTGTGGATTATCTTGTGCCTTATTAAGTGCAATATCAACAATAATAAGCTTTGCCAAGCCTTTGCATAATGAAATGAGGTTATCAAGATCTTCAATTCTCTGACTGAAAAAATCGAAATTCTCCTTGATTCTAAGAGAATAGTCGTTTGGATATTTCCTTTCTTCAAGGATACTGAGAAAAGTGTCTTTATCAGTTTGAGTAAGTATCAGTTTGTATTTTTTCTCGTCACTCTCTAAGGGATTTAAAAGATAGTATTGACGAAGTTTCTTTTGTGAAAAACCTTCAACGGGTTCCTGTGTGTCGAGGTGTCGTGCAAGTGCTTCGAGAATCAATGAAACAGTAGTTAATCTTTGTTGGCCATCAATAACAAGAAGCGGATTTTGGCTTGATATTTGATAGATTCCTTTTTCAATATAAACTATTGATCCGATAAAATGGGCTGAGATTTCGTCGTCTTTTCCAGTTCTCATAATATCATCCCATAGCTGTTGACATTCAGATTCAGTCCATGAGTAAGTCCGTTGATATATTGGTATGATAAATTGTTGAGATTTCTTTAAAAAATCAAGTAGCTTAGCTTCTGTTGCTTTCATAACAACCCCTCCTATTTGCCGGAAATGAATCCTTACCTACAATTAGAATATCAAAGCAATTTAGAGAACACAATTACTTTTTAATTATTTGACTCTGAGCATTTCCTTGCGGGAACATAGAAATGAGTATACAATAAAACGAACGGTATGTAAAAGGGAGGTTTTGATGAGAAAATCTCATATTTTTGTTCTAATCGTTATCATCATTGTTCTTGTTAGTTGTTCAAAAGTAACCGGCCCGGGAGAACTTTTAGTTGAGCCTCAGCCGGGAGCTGATTATGAATACACAATCTCAGGAGTTACTTTTCATATGAAGTATGTTCCACCCAAAAGTTTTTATATACATCGGAATGATTCTGAGATCCGATCCGTTGAAGACGCTTATCTGATCGGAGAGACTGAAGTCACTTACGAGTTATGGGATATCGTCTATCAATGGGCCATCGATAACGGGTATACATTTGCTTATGGGGGAGTGATGGGAGATAATGTAGGTGATACGATTTATCACCCGGTATCGCACCTCATTTGGAGGGATGCTCTTATTTGGACAAATGCCCTGACGGAGTTCTATAATTTGAATAATGGAACCAGTCCTGATCTGGATTGCGTCTATTATAGTGATATTAATTATGAGAATCCTATACGTGTGTCCACGGGAGTGGAAGTTGTCGATTATCCTAATCCGGGCAGCATCGATGACCCTTATATCAAGGAAGATGCGAAGGGTTTTCGCTTGCCCACATGGTACGAATGGGAGCTTGCAGCACGCTATATTGAAGATACGAATAATGATGGAAATCTATTTGATGCCGGTGAATACTACCCCGGTAATCATGTGAGTGGTGCTGATGCCCCTTACGATCAAACAGCAACAGCGGATCTGGATGGAGACAGCATAATTGAAAGCACAGGAGATGTGGCTGTCTATCATGATAACAGCGGATCTACTTGTGCTCCTGTAATGAGTAAAAGGCCTAATGCTTTGGGCTTGTATGATATGAGTGGTAATATGTACGAATTTGTTTTTGATTGGTTTCCAGAATTCGTGGGGCAATGTCGAAATCGAAGAGGAGCAGAGTATAATTCTGCTGCTGAGAATCTACAAGTCGGATGGCTTGAAAGCGGTCCTACTCCGTATGAGCATATTGCTCCGGTGACAACGCTTAGGGTCGTGAGATCTTTTTAGCTCTCTTTTCTTGACTAATAATGCAGGATTAGTAATATAAAGAGACATGAGAAAATTGGTATTGACAAAGGTTTAGCTATAGGTAAACTATGAAAAGGGAATGGAAAAAGCTTCCGTTAGAGTATTTTTTTCGAGAAGTTCCCGATGTGCAAAGAGATGATATTATAATCGGGATAGATAAGAAGAATTGTGAAAAGATTATGATGTTGCTAACTGAAACCCAGTCACGCAGGAAACGATTCAGGCGGATTTTGTATAGCATCTTAAATGAAGAGAACAACAAAGACCTTTACGAACGGGAAGATGTCTCAAGTAAAGCGTGCAGGATCTATGCTATGAAATTTCAAAAAAAAGACAATCTGCGCATCTATTGCAAAGAATACAAAAACGGAAAAAGGATCATCATGATTCAAGCACATTTTAAAAAGGGTCAGATGACAAAGAGAAACAAAGAGTTCATCGAAAATCTCGGGAGGTATGAGTATGACATATGACAGAGAAGATAATATGATGAAAAAATTATTGCAGTTCGAGACTGATGAGCAGAAGCTTCAGTTTGAAGCGGAGATGATCCATCTGGATATTGTCTTCCAGATAATTCGGAAGATGGAAGAGAAGGATATGAATAAATCAGAGCTGGCGCAAAAATTGAAGACTTCAAAAGGGTACATTACACAGCTCTTTACAGGAGATAAACTGCTTAACCTCAAAACTTTAGCCAAATTACAGCGAATCTTCAATGCTAAGTTCAAAATTGATTTCGTCGAAAAGAGAAAAGCATTAGATGAACAGCTTTTTAGAGTTATTAAGGAGCATTCTTCACATTTGGATGAGTACTTGCGTGATTATAAAAAATCACATTTATCTTATGATAATAGTGACATAAAAGATTTTGAATATATTGCGGGGTGAAGTATGAAACCCAAAGAATCAGTATTGAAGCTTGTAAAATTGGCTATCATCGATTTTGATTTTGAAACAATAATTCCTGAAAAAGAAGAAAAATTGCCGGATATCTCTCTCGATGTGGACTTTGACATTTATCAAAATGAGGACAAAAAAGGAGTTTATAAAATAGAACTCATCATAAAAGGCAATAAAGAAAAAAGGATCCCAGGATACTCTTTTTCGACGCATGCTGTTGGTATCTTTTCTTACCCCACAGGAATCACCGAAAAAGAGGGGAAACAGCTCATTCAGTTTTCGGGGCTCCCAATTGTTATAAACTATGTAAGAAACTATCTTATTAATCTGACATCATACGGAGCTTTTGGGCAATACACGATGCCAACTTTTGATATTCGGGAACTTTTTCAGCAGAAGAAAGCCAATATTAACAAAACTACATAGTTGTTAGAGGGGTCGCGCCCAGCACTCAATAAAAGTTTTATGATAGCTCCTGAGCCCATATAAATAGTTTTTTCTGATTGACTTATGAGATCCGTTTTTCGGCATTGAGTGCTGGACGCGACCCCAAATATCTTTCTTCTATACCCGCAAATGAACGCAAAAATAGTGATTCAAGAATCTTTCTCTGAGTGTATGATGTTGCAATCAAATGAGAATTAGATTATTATTAAATTATATATCCAAAAAGAGAAAGCTGAGGAAAGTGTGATGATTAAACAATTTTGCGAAAAAGAGCAGCGGAAAACGATCGACTCCGGGGAATTCCTTTTACAAAAAACTCAACGAATTGTTTCCCTTATCATTTTGACTCTCTTTGTTGTTTCTCTGGCTGTCTCTCAAGAAATATCCAAAGGCGAATATGAAGCGCTGATGGCCCTTTACCGGGCGACTGACGGGGAGAACTGGAGAGATAATACCAACTGGGGTAACAAAGATGTTCTGCTCTCTGACTGGTATGGAGTTAAAACGAAAAATGGGGCCGTGACAGAGATCCGTTTAACATACAATAATCTGGCAGGGACATTGCCTGCTGAAATTGCGGAGCTGACCCAACTGCACTCCCTGGTACTTGACCAGAACACATTAACAGGACCCCTACCCAAAGAATTGAGTCTTTTACAGAAATTAGGAGTTCTCGATCTTTCCCATAATCATTTTTCGGGCCCCATTCCTCAAGAGTTGGGAGCTTTAAAAAGCTTACACAGTCTGGATTTATCTGATAATGAGCTGACAGGGGAAATTCCACCGGAGTTATCGAACATGATGTTTTTATCAACTCTTGATCTCAGAGAGAATTATCTGGAAGGTTCTGTTCCTGAAGAGATCATTGGAAAGCTGGGGTTAACATGTCATTTACAAGGCAATAGACTCAGCGGTTGTGTTGATGCAAATAGGATGACAGCGACCTATCGATCCAAAGGGTACGATTACAATAAGTTCAGTCTTTCCGGCACGAACCGCTCAGTGATATGGGAAGACCTGAATCAGTCCTTTCTTGAGACACAGACTGTGCCTCCGGAAGAGTTCAGTATCAAAGTTGTAGATTCAAGAAAAATCACTCTCTCCTGGACTCCCATAGCCTACACAGAAGACGGGGGACACTACATCATCAGTTACGGAGTAGCACCGGGAGTCTATATCAAAACGGAAAAGACTCTCAGCAAAAAAGATTCTGAGATAACCATTCCTTATTTGAATCCTGGCCGGACATATTACTTTACTATTCAATCCTTTACTCCGCCGCATAAAAAGAACAAGAATGCTTTGACAAGTGATTACAGCTCGGAGATTCAAGCGACCACCCGCTCCCTTTACAACGAAGTCTCCCCTGAGGAGTATAAGACGATTAGAAAAGTGCTTCAGTCTTTACACTACGAGATTCCCACTGAAAAGGGAAAAGAGATACCTCTTTCCTATTGGAACGGAATCACATGCTTCAACGGTTCCATTGTGTCGATTACTCTGAGAGATAAAAACCTGACAGGCACTATTCCTAAAGAGATGGGTCTCTTAAAAAACTTGAAAAGTATCGATCTCTCTTCGAATCAATTGAAAGGGCCGATACCCAGGGAAATAGGGAAATTAAAAGATCTTGAAGAGATCAATCTGAGTAGTAATGAGCTGAGCGGGCCTATTCCCAGGGAGATCGGGCAGTTAAAGAAATTGAAAACGCTCAATTTCAGTCACAATCATTTAAGCGGCCAGATTCCTCACGAGCTGGGAGAAATGACTGATCTTCAGCATCTTTATCTCTCCCACAATGAGATAAGCGGCACCATTCCTCAAGAATTGGGAGAACCGATCCGTTTAATTGGGCTTGATCTATCCCATAATCAATTAACCGGTTTGATTCCAAAAGAATTATCCAATTTACTCGTTCTTGAATCTATTGATCTCAGTCATAATCGGTTGAATGGTCCCATACCCGTTGAGTTTGGGTATTTATCCCGTGTACAATATCTGGATGCGAGCGGGAATCAACTTCAAGGAGAGGTGTTCGCTGAGTGGCATAAGCTTCATAATAAAAATTGGCCATTCGTTTCCTATGATTACAATTGTCTCCGTGTGGGAAATTCTTTCATTCCGTATTATAAAAAAAGAACGGTGGCTGATTTTTCTTCCACACAGACGACTTATCCGAATAATTTCCATGCTGAAGAGATCTCAAAGGAAACCGTCAAACTCAACTGGGATCCCATCCCCTACACAGAAAACGGAGGACACTACATCATCAGTTACGGGACAGCACCGGGAGTCTACACGACAACTGTCACCACCCCGGACAAAAAGGCCGATTCAATCTTGATTACAGGATTAGAACCCGGGCAGACGTACTACTTCTCCATCCAGGCGTTTACCCCGCCCCATGAAAAGAACAGGAATGCTTTGACAAGTGATTACAGTCCGGAGATAGCTCTTGAGACAGGGATCAAGAAAGAGGAATGATCCTCAAAGGAGAAGTGCTCTGGAGATCCGCACCTATGATGATGTGAAGGAGTTTTTATCCCTTGCAGAGTCTTTTCTTATAGAAAAAGAAGTGGAGAACAACTTGCCTCTGGGGATCCTCTATTCCCTCCAGGGGAAAGAGCTTCCGGCAGAAAAGAGGCCCGTCATGGTTTCTGTGGTGCGGCAGGGAAGGATCGTGCTTCTCTTTCTCATGACGCCGCCGCATCATCTGATCATCTCGGGGTCAGCTGATGATGAAGTGTTGAGAAGCGCTGTGCGGTTTTTCAAAGAAGAGAAGATCCCCATTCCCGGGGTGATCGGGGAAAAGGCGCTGGCAAGCCGATTTGCCCGTTTCCGGGAAGACCTTGCCGGTGAGCCTGCCCGGGTGGAGATGGATCAGCGGATCTATCGGCTGGACAAGGTCCTCTACAAGGGGGACGCGCCGGGGACTTTACGCAAAGCCACAGAAGACGATCTTTCTTTTCTGGGGGAGTGGTTTGTGGGAAGCAGCCGGGACATGTTCCAAAAGACCATCTCAAAGGAGGAGGCCGGACGGATCGCTTCTTCAGCTGTCTCCAGGGGGATCCTCTATCTCTGGGAAGAGGGAAGAGTCGTCTCTATGGCTGCCCGGGCCAGGCCCACACGACATGTGGTGGTGGTCAACGAGGTTTACACTCCCCCGGAGTATCGCAACAGGGGTTATGCCACGGCCGCTGTAGCGGCCCTGAGTCAGCTTCTCCTGGATGAGGGATATGCCTGCTGCAGCCTCTACACTGATCTCGCCAATCCCACATCCAACAGGATCTATCAAAGGATCGGATACCGGCCTGTGGCAGACTCGGTGATGATCAGCTTCAGATAGCCATCGAGTAGGGGTCAGGTCTTCAATTTTAGGGGTTTGTCGTAGAGGGGGCGCCCAGCACTCAACCGAACTCCTTAAGTCGTTGATTGAGATGCGGGACTGAAATCTTTCCATTTAGCGCTTTTGTGAGCAAAACGCATAAAGACAGAAAAGAAAAGGAGGAAATAGATGAAATTATCTCAGGAAGTCATTCAGGCGTGGGAGGACCGCAACGGCCCAGTTGTCTTCACAACGGTGGATGGGAGCGGTGTTCCGAACTCGATCTATGCCACTTGTGTGGGGCGGTTTGACGAGAGCACTCTTGTCATTGCGGACAACTATTTTGACAAGACCCGGGCCAATATCAAAAACGGAAGCCGGGGATCCGTTCTTTTTATAACGAAGGACAACAAGGCCTACCAGGTGAAGGGAACGCTGGAGTACCACACGGAGGGCGACCTCTTTGATTTTATGAAATCGTGGAATCCCGAAAAACATCCGGGCCATGCCGCCGCTGTGCTGCGCGTGGAAGAGGTTTTCAGCGGAGCGAAAAAGCTTTAAGGGGGTCGCTTAAAGGGGTCGCGTCTTGTATTTAGTATTATAAAGGAATGTCATTCATAGGATTTACAGATGATGAAGTCATG
>Ga0068713_1001735_pt1 | contig 26375 bp, 18 predicted proteins | sample MTBAKSrepl2MetaG_FD_62223 | JGI IMG/M metagenome (GOLD analysis project Ga0068713, IMG submission 62223) | Enrichment culture microbial communities om Arthur Kill intertidal strait, New Jersey, USA, that are MTBE-degrading - MTBE-AKS2 (Arthur... | ecosystem: Environmental > Aquatic > Marine >...
ACCGTCGTCCGGGTGGCCCAGTCCACCTCAAGCTGTCGAATACCGAACTTGTAGCACAGCGCCAGCATGGCGATGAAGGAAACGACGACGCCGGCCACCAGGGTGATCATCACGCCCCAGACGATGGTGCGCCTGCCATTCATCTCATAGGTGATTTTTCGGGTGTGCAGCAGAGAAGGCATAAGCGATTCCCGAAGGTCCAGAAAAAGGACCTTCTGGATCACGGCGGTGATGAGAATCCCGGCTCCGGTGAAGACTCGAGAGCCTGAAAATGCGATAAAGCCGTCCAGAGGCGCGGCCGTAAGCGTAAAATAGGCCATCCCGCCCTGACAGATAACGCGCATGGCCACCAGGGTGAAAAGGAAAAAGGCTCCCAGGACCAGAATGGAGAGAAAAAAAGGGACTCCGAAATAATGAAGCCATCCGGAAAGCAGGAGGCTTCCCAGAACAAATCCCCAGAATGAAAACCGATTCGAAAGCCAGTCGGATTCCGATAGACCCTCTTTCCGAAGGCCGAAAGACTGGCGCAGCACGTCCGTGAAATGGTGCCGGGCCAGCCATAGAAGAAAAAGAAAAAAAACGGCATATGCTCCGATCATCTGGGTTTCTTCAGGACGCGACAGGGTCGGACCGAAGGTGACGCCGAGTGCCGCCGCCGGAATGTCATAGCCGAGAATCTCCAGAAAACCGAACATCAACCCCTCCAGCAGAAAGAAAAACCAGAAAGAAAAAGAAATTTGTTTGGAGGTCAGAAACGCAAATCCGATGAAGGCGGGGTAGATATAAATTTTCAGCTTGTAAAATCCGGAAAAAAGCCCGTGCGCAGGAAAATACGGCCCGGCAAGAATCAATGTCGGAACCTGGGGCACATCCGGAAAATAAAAATGCAGCCCATTGAGGGTGTGCAAAAAAACCGGAATACCGAGGCCGGCGAGCATAAAAGGATTGGAAAAAAACCGCCACAGGGTGTTTTCGTCCAGCGCACCTTCGATCATTTGGGGAACATGCAGCAGGGGAAAATTCATGCGTTCGTTATACAGGGCCTGTCGTCCCAGTATATTGATGATGCACAGCATGATAAAATAGCACACCAGAATAAACCCTCCCCAGAAAAAAAGCGGTTGCAGCCAGGCATGCCAGGGAATCTGCCGGACCACATCCGCCCATCCCATCTGACTGCCCCCATCAAGGCCGTTGTAAAGCATCTTCACGGCTTCCGGGCTCTGTGGATACAGGGGCTTGGGAAGAATCGGGTGGAAAACTTCCGCCCATCGGTTCTCTATGGTGGCGAAATGATAAGGGGCCGTCAAATTGATGAAAAAGGTTCGGGCAAGGCCGGTGTAAGCGATCCCCGAAACAAGAACCATCAACGTCCAGGAGACCAGCAGTTCCTTTCCTGTTAAAACGGTCCTGCCTTCAAATATTTTCCGGGCCGCCGCAACCAGCACCGTCAGACAGATGAGCACGAAAAAAGGAGCGAGCGGAAAATGCCCGCCCCCCAGGGGCGTGGCCTGGCGATAGGTGTTGTTAAACGGCGTAACGGCACAGATAGCCATCGAAAGAATAAACCCGATGACCACTGCACGCATCCGTATGCTTTTTCCGTCCGGCTTGCCCGCTGTCGTTGTCCGGTGTTGATCCTTCTTTTTTTCCGTCATCATCTTATCCGAAACTTACGGTTTGTCACCGTGTATGAACCGTTTTGAAATACCGCCCGGCTCGCTTCCGGAAGAAAGGATCTCTTTGTATTCATTTTTGATCCCGTTTTCCAGCGAGCGCCATACCAGCAGCTGCTTACGCAAAGCATACAGAAATGCCTTGTTTATCCGCCGCCAGGCGTTCGCTTCTCCCGATTCTCTGCGAAGACGCACCCTGGTCTCATAGAAGCCGGGATCTTCGACGGCATGGCACAGATCGACCTCGACGCGCTGCATGATGCCGAAGTCAAAAGGTGCAAGCCATACATTGGCATGGATCCGAATACAGGATTCACGGTCACAGTCCTGTCGGCCGCATGCCGACGGCTTTCCGCCGGTCTTGGAAAGCAGCGGACAGATGAAGTCCACCCGCAGATCGCCCGTCGAAAAAAGACCATGGGATACATCCAGATGCCCGGAGAAATAGTCGAACAAATATCCGGCCACGCTTGGCTGCTCCTGGTGCTTCAAGAGAAAGGGCAGGGTCATTTCGAGAAGATTTCCGCGGGACTCCGGCAGCCGCCAGGATCGTTTGACATCGGGTATCGCGATTTGCACGGCTACCCGGGAGGGATAAATAACGGATACGAGCACCACGAGAATAACCAGAAACATGGCGGCAACACCGGCAAGGGATGAATAGTTGACCGTAATACCGGCCCAAAGGGCGGTTCCGGAAAACAGTTTGGCCGATGTCTGAGCGAGAAGATAGCCCAGTACGGCGCTCAGGACACCAAAGGCCAGCGCTTCCGCGACGAAAAGAAACGCCACATGGGAGGGCGCAAGCCCGACCGAGGTGTAAATCCCGATTTCGCGTTTTCTTTCGTAAACGCTGCCGATCATGGTATTTAAGACAATACATACCGATATGATCAGCGGAATCAAGACATTCGGAACGCCGCTGTAGCTGAGCGTATCGCTGGCTTTGTAGATATACGTGCCGTCCTTTTCCCCGCTGAACAGCGTGAACCCGAAACGATCCACCAGGACTCGGGCCTGATCCTGTATCCGTGCTTCGGCCGGCAGGCGGATCGCCACGGACTTGAGATGCCCGCCGAACGATAACAGGGTAAGGTGCGGGACAATGACCGTAAGTTCCGACGGAACATGTTGATACCGGCTCTGGAACGCCCGAATATCCTCGCCGGACTCCACGGCTTCCATTTCCACTTCGGTCAATTCCGTGGAAATTTCGTGGGGAAACGTGACCGGAGACAGCGGTTCTCCGTCCAGATCGAGCCGATTCTGAAACCGGGACCCCGAAAAAACACCGACCACCTCAAAGGGAATTCCCCAGATGACGACGCGATTCCCTGAAGGATTCGAGGGGGGTATGCCCAGCTCCCGTGCCATTCGGTCCGGAAGGATGACCGCATACCTCTCGGATGCGGCAAACCATCGGCCGCCGAGCAACAGGTCCTTTTTCTCGGTCAACTGCAGTTCTTCCGCGCAAAGCCCGATCATGCCGTTGGCCTCGAACATTTTGCCGTTGAAAAGCACGGGAATGCGGGTGGTTCGGGTTCGATCCTCGTTTTCGAGCCAAACCCGGGGAGCGGTCACCGCTTCTTTCGAAAAACTGGTCGCCAGGGTTTCCAGGGCTTCCCGGGGCATGTCCCGCCAGTTGACGTTTTTAAAGAGAAACCCCTGATAGGCAGCGCTGCTTTGCATCAGCAGCCGGGTGTGATGGCGCATGGTTTTTACCGTCGTGAAACTCATGATGGTAAAGGCAAGGAGGATCAATGTGGAGCAGGTGAGAAACGTCCGCAAGCGTCGCCTGCGCAAATTGCTGACGCCCAGAAAAAAGGCCGCCGCAAACGCTTTCCATCGGCTGGACTCCTCGATCCGGAGATGTCTTGCCCGCCGTTGAAGCAAAACCATTTCTTCCTCGAAACGGGAAAAAATAATCAGGGTGACCATCAGGGAAAGCCCCAAAATAAAGAAGGCCAAAACGACGACCATGGGACTGTAAGCGATCTTGAAAGCGGGATGAACATTGTAAATAACCGCGATGAGCAGAATGAGAATCCCGGAAAAAGCGATAATCCGCTTATAAATATTGGAAAAAGAAAAGAGGAGCCGCTCCATGCAAAAAGCAAATGGGACAAAGAGGGCGACATAAAAAAGCACACCGAAGAGCACATCCCGCTGGGTTTTTTCGACATGGCTGTAAACCCGGCTCGCAAGGGCCCAGGATTTTCGGGCGCTGTCGAAAAATCGGTCGTACGCCCTGAGTTTCAAGGCCTTTGCCGCATCCTCCAGTGCGCCGGTACCTTCCTGCTGGAGCAGGCGGATTCTGTCGCTGAAAATCCCGTGACGCTCCAGGTTGCCGATGCGCGGCACCAGCAGCCGCCACATATCTCCGGCCGCCCTGAATTCGGTATGGTAAATGGCGGGCCATTCATCGATGCGATACCCGCTTCCCTCAGGACGATCATCGGCCGCATGGGTCAGAAGCATTTTCTTCTGGAGAACCGTGTCGGAGAGCGTCAGCTTAAAGCGTGTGGCCGGTTCCAGATAAACCGACAGAATGTTGGACATTCGGGTGTCGATTCTGCTCCACCAGTATCGCATCGGTTCGGCTTCGAGGCGGGCGTCGATGAGCTGAATTTTTGTCAGGTAGTTGAAATTTCTGGGTTCGAGCAGGTTAAAAAGGGTCGTTTCACGACAGGTGAACATCACCAGGTCGCTTTCCATGCTTCGCCGCTGCATTTTTACCCGGTAGGCCGACTTGCCGGTCTGGTTCTTATCAATGGCCCAGAGCACCTCACCGGTAGCCGGATCAAACCGGTATCCTTCGATAATTACTTTGTCCAGGACATGTTTTTTGTCCGCAAGCCCTTTGAGATGAAAAAAGCCCGTGGCATCGACCACGGCGTAGTAGCGACGAAGGCCCTGATAGGCCAGGATCACGCTGCCCGGGGCAGGCTGGTCGGGAAACAGTTCTCCATGACGAAGAAACCGGGCCTTTCCCCGGATAGTGGAAAACCCGATACTCGGCAGATCCCCGTCAGCAAGCAGCGGTTGGCGGGATAAATGGCAAATGAGGTGAACCGCTTCGTTGCTCTGCTTTACGGCATAATCCCAGTTTACCTTTTCAGGAAGGTCGAAGGGGGTCCCCCACCGGGCTCGGGCATCATGGACCGTCGCCAAACTGACCCCCAGATATCCGGCCAGCGCGCTGATTTCCCCGCCCAGAAGGGGTCGGTCCACAAGGTAGCTTTCCAGGGTGTTCAGCCGGTTCGGACGCAGCGTATCTTTATACCGCGATATCTCCTCCGACGAGCGCTCGAACGCGAAGGCCGCCTGCTTCAGCGTTTCATCGAGTCGGGTATACACGGGTACGCGGTTTATCGTCGGCTTCAGAGAATAGAGCCACCCCTGGTTAAAGGCGCCGAACCCATCGCCGTTGCTCGACAGGTGCAGGGAAACCACGACCGCCACGCTCAGATCCTTGACCAGCTTGCGCAGTTTGTCGGCACTGCGAAGCAGTTTCAGCTGCTGTTCGGCGTCATCGACGACCGCCCGGTGTTCATCGGTGGCAAGAGGAATCAGGCGCATGATTTCCGCCGTCTCCTGGTCGGTGAGGGATTCTCCCGGGGATCGCCAGGAAAGTCTTCTCAGGATCAGGCGCTTTTCAGCCAATTCCTCAATGGCGGCTTGATCCGATTTATCCTGCTGCTCAAGGCGAAGGCGCATGAGTTCCTTCGATATCCGGTCGCTTTCCGTTTTGACCCGATCGACAATCGCAGATTGAATGGTCTTGTCAAGGGGTGAAAGCATCCGGCCCGACCCGGATGCTCCGTCAAGCGCGTCCAGCATCTCCTGCCGATACTGTATGTTCTTCTGGAGATCCTTTTTCATGTTCCTGAATTCCTTCGCTTTCGAACGGATCGTCCAGACGATTTCCCGCATGCCGGCCAGGGTCTGGTCATGGGCTCCTGTCGCCACAAGAAGAACGGAGCGTCCCGGAGGATATTCCTTTAAATAACGGCCCAGTTCGATGAGCGTCGCCACACTGCATGCCTCATCGGCGCCGGGAGATAGTCCGAAGACGCGCTGCGTACTGTCATAAAATGCGTCCACGATGACGCATTCCTCGGATAAAACCGGATCGGTTCCCGGTATCAGACAAAAAACGTTTTCCGTCACCACCTGTTGCCATCGAACGTCGGATGTGAGGCGAACGCGGGGTTGCACTTTCCCTTCTTCGGCCCTTTCAAAAGATCCGAACAACCTGGCGGCCCGGGCGGCGGGTATCCAGAAGCGGGGGAATCGGATCGGCGTGAGTTCTGTCTTGTCTTCGAAAAAAGCCCTCGGTGTCTCGCCTCGATCGATATAGATGAGCGCCTTTGCTCCCAGGGACGCGGATTGAAGCCAGTTTCTGCCGGAATCCATCTCCATGAGAAGAATCGCCCCGAAGATTTCTTTTCCTTTGATTTCAGATAACTGTCCAGATCCGACATAGACCAGGGGGCCTTCAAGCCCTTCGGGAGCAATGGTTTCCGGCGATACGGCGTTGCCTATCAGGGGATGAATCGGAACCGGCTCCTCGCGGTCCTGGAGGAAAAGGAAACTCCCGTTGTCCATGCGAACTGGAACCGTAAAGCGATGAGACAGAACCGGGTCGAGTCCGATTTGGGAAAGCTGTTCCCGTATATACCTTGCCGCCGATACACAGCCAGGCGTACCTGTGCTTCTGTCGCCCAGAGACGCAAGAAACTCGACGCTTTTCCTGAATGGATGAAACGCGGGCTGGGAAACCTCCGCGACCGGCTGATACGGAACCCCAAGAATCAGGAAAAGAAACAGGACCAAAATCCAGGCGGCTTGTCGCCTGCCTGACCCTGATCTTCGCCTGCCTGACAATAAAAAGAATCTCATAGAACCCTAAGTGATCTATTTCATAAATTCGTCGACGTATTTTTTCACCACCGAGACCCAGAGAACACGGAAAATTTCAGGCATTTTCTTTTAATATAAAAGTTTTTCTCCGTGATCTCAGTACCTCTGTGGTAAAAGAGCCTCCGGAAAAGCCGGTTCCCATGAACGGCAATGAAAGTATGTCCACAGGATCGCTTTTGTATTTTTCCGGAAGCCGTCACTTTCGAATTTCCACCTGACCGATGGAAATCGACAGTTCGTCTCTGTTCTCAATCTTGTCGACCCGTCCGTCTCGAATCCAGACGACCTGATCCGAAACATTGAGCATCTTGATGTCGTGTGTAGCGGAAATGACGGTAACGCCCCGATCGACGCTCAACTTTTTCAAAAGCTTTATGATCTCTTCACCGGTTATGAGATCCAGGTTGCCGGTGGGCTCGTCCGCCAGGATGATCGCAGGATCATTGGCAAGGGCGCGGGCAATCGCCACGCGCTGCTGCTGACCGCCGGACAGTTCGAAAGGTTTGTGCCGAAACCGGTCTTCCAGGCCCACGAGCTGCAGCAGTTTTATTCCCTTTTCGACGGCGGCGTCATTGTTTACGCCGGCGAATATCATCGGCAGGGTAACATTTTCAAGTGCCGTCATTACCTGAATGATATTGAAAGTCTGAAAAATATATCCGATTTTCCGGCATCGCAGCCACGCAAGTTCGTAGGCATCGAGCTGGGAAATATCGACTTCGTCGATAAACACCTTTCCGGTGGTCGGCTTGTCCAGTCCGCCGATCATGTTGAACAGCGTCGTTTTTCCTGACCCGGAAGGCCCCATGATGGAAATGTACTTTCCGGTACCGATTTCAAGATCCACACCCTTCAGGGCGCTGACCTCGATTTTGCCCAACCGGAAGGTCTTGGTCACATTCGACACGCGAACGATATGGCTTGTCTCCATGATGCGGTTCCCATCGGTTGAAAGTCGCCTATAACCGTTTGGAGTTTTGAAAAATCGTTATAGTATCAGCTTTTTCGAAGAATTAAACTGTTACAGTCGTCTATTGTTCGATCCGCATGGCCTCAACCGGCTGCATCTTGGCCGCTACATAAGCCGGATACAACACTCCCAACAGGCTCAAAAAACACCCGATCCCGGTTGCAGCCCCAATGGACCCTGTCACATCGATCCATAACAAAGACGATATCGCAGCCGTCCCGAAACGCGCCAGGGCGCTCGCCAGGGCGACAGCGCCGCCGATCAGCGCACCGGCGCCGGCTCCTGCAACGCCCTGCATGCCGGCTTCCAGAACAAAAAGCCGCAGAATAAACCGGTCCAGCGCACCCAGACACTTCATGGTGCCGATCTCTCGAAAGCGTTCGGTAACGGCCATGAGTTGGGCATTGATGATGCCCACCGTGCAGACTGCCAGGGAAAGGATGATGATCCACCGTTGTTTCGGGCTGCTGCCGGCGCTGGTGTCTTCGGGCGAAAGATCGTAACCGGCCTGTATCAGTTGCTCACGCCATGCCGGATCGCCGGTGCCGAGCAAGCCGTTTGCAACATCCGTCGAAACACGGACGAAGCTTAAAAAGGAAACGGCGAGAAGCAGGCTCAAAGTGGTGATCAGAGAACGGAAAAAGCGGACCCGAATATTTTGATAGGCGATCTCCAGGGATTTGGCAAACGGCAAAACCACCTGCCGTTTCACCCGGCTGTCATCAATCCTTGACATTTTTTACTTTTCGATTTGTTTTTTTAAGATCATCGATCACCCCGTGGGTCCTGACCCGGTTAAACCGCACCGGCAACGTTTGGATCGGAATCTTATGGTCCTGCAGGTGCAATACGGTAAACATTTCCGCACTCAAAGGGATTCCCTTTTCGCTGTAAAAACGGCGGGCATACGTCTGCACGTGATCGATCTTGCTGAAATAGATCGTCATATTCTCGGGATTTCCGATGGCAAAGCGGTCATTGCATCCGTCGAAGTGATGAAAATCCGGCAAATAAATATAATGTAAATCCAGATCTTCCATATTGCAAACCGGAGCCATAAACAAAATATCGGGACGAGACCGGATGACGCAATCATAGCGAATGCCGGTTTGCTTTTCGTAACCCAGGCGCAAGGCGTTGCACATCTTCAGTGCTTGAAGCTGCTGCAGGTAGGATTGAACGCCGGTTTTGAAGCGGCAGTTCTTCCCGTTTACCAGTTCGCCTTCGTCGATAGGCTGATCCCGCTCGATCTTTAAAATCGTCGGTTCCAGCAGGCGGGCATACCGGCTTCCCCCATCATCCGGTACATACATAAACAGGTCGTAGTCCTTTAACCTGTCGAGCAGATTTTTTCGAATGTTCCGATAGGTCAGGTTGAGCGTTCTGCACTGACCGCAAATGCATACGGCCGTTTTCATGGTTCCGGGCGTCCACCGGTAAATGCTTTCGTCAGATTCAGCCATCGACGGCTTTGAATAAAGGGATGGTCGAGGTCGAAATGCTTTTCCACAAAGGATTTTAAGATAACATAGGAACGGTCTTTTTTCAACGGTTCTCCTGCATTGGGGTAAATGGTGTTGGGGTGCCGGGTATTCATCCGGTCTTTCAAATTCGTCCGTATCGCATCCAAAAGAAATCGCGTCGGCACCGACCACTCCCGCTGCCGTTTCCCATAACGGCGCCGGTGTTTGTTTTGCGTGGTGATGAGATTGAACTGGATCCGGTAAGAGTTGTAGAGGATCGCGCATAGGTGGTTGAGGATGTTCTGGGAATAGAGCCAGGAATCGGCATCAAAGCCCGTATAGTAGGGAAGCAGAAACGAAATGGTTTCCCGGTGAAAGGCGTTAAACAGAGCATCGATGTTGTATCCGAGATTCGTCTCTTTTCCCGGATCGTAATACTGCCATGTGTACCGCGTATAACCGACGGCAGGCTCCCACGCCATCAGGAATCGTTCAAACGTCCTGAACGCATTGCCGGTAACCGGCCGATTCAGGTCTTCGGCAAGCGCCGTATCTTCCTTCACGCTGCAATCGTCATCCAGAAATATGTAATAGAGATAATAATTTTTTGTCTTTTGAGCCCTGAAAAGCGCTTCCGTTAGAAGCCGGTTTCTTCCTTGATTCCAGCTGCTTTGGGGATAATACAGGGAATCAGGCCAATCCGAAGGGCTTTTCCAGGTCAACAGAAAAATATCATTGTTTTCGTCCGGCAGATCCGGATAGGGCATTTTCGATTCAGCCTGAATCAGATAGGCAAAATGTTTCATGGCGCCGGCCGGTAACAGGTACTGATGTCCGCAAGCCACGCATCGAGGAGGACCAGTTCTTTTTTCTCGACGATACCGCTTCTCTGCAGCGCTTCATAGGCACAAAACAGATGATCCGAAATGGAACAGCCGCTCTTCAATGTGGCGTCGATGAGTTCTACGATTTTTTCCGCATGCAGATATCCCGGAATTTCAGAGGCGAAATCGGCCATCAGGTCATGTTCATTGCGCTGCTGATCAACGGTTGCTTGCGTAAAGCCCAAAAAATAGTCGTGTCGCCACAGGATGGGCTGGGCCACGAGGCCCCGTAAAATGTCCGTGAATCGGAAAGTGACGAACGCCGGCAGATAGAGCAGGGGGAACACCGCCCTGCTGAATGCCGTATTTTGGGAGTTAAAGGGGGACACCGTGTTTCTATCGAGCACCAGCGGTTTTTTTTTCCTGAACGTGCAGGGTGCGCCGCAGGTGAGCCGATAAACGGCGTCCACATCCGGATCGTTGTCGGCCAAACCCTGCCAGATGCCGACACGCATCTCCCGCCTGCGCAGCTCAGCCGCTTGGATCACCGTGTCCGGATCCGTAATACGGTTCAGGGGAAATCCCCGCGGCCAGAGGTGCTGATCTGAAAAATATTTATAAATATTGATAAAATTTTTTTTCGGCGGACTGACATCGAACACACCGGAAAACCGCGGAAACGCCCACCCCGGTTTCGGGATATTGTCGTCGTCCGTCTCGGCAATCACGGCCGCCCCGGTTTCCATGGCGCAGAGGTATCCGATCATTTTTCTACTATAATGATTCCAGGGAAGAAGGCGAGCGGTGCGCCAGGCCATGGTCCGCTGCTGCTTCGAAGAAAGGAACCGGACCCCACTTATATGCCAGGTTTTCGGTGTTTTTTTATCCCCTACCACGTAAACCTGCCATTGCTTCAACCTCGAAAAGGCATTGATACCCGGCGTCGGGGGCCGGACCGACGTGATCACAAGCGGTTGCCGCATGGTTCGTGCCCATCCATAAAGTCGGTATTGTTGAGAAAACCTGCAACACAGCCATCTGGCCTCAGACGAGGTTTTGAAATGGCTTCTAAAGATTTTCCGTGCCCGATTCCGCCAGGTCTTTGAGACTGGCCAGTGCGATCTTTTTTTCGTTTTTCAGCGTCTCAATCAATATCTCAAGAAAAAATAAAGCGCTGTCGTTTGTCCGTCGATGATGCAACATGACGCCGCAAGTTCCGCTGGAAAGGGCCTCAAAAAGCTCGAAAAGAAGACGGGATCGGTCTTCGGATGGATCGGTGGATTTGCGCGTGTGCAAATCGACGGCCACCGAAAAATCGGGCAGTCCTTTCGGCCGCGGCTCTTTTCGGTCGCGGGAAACGGCAAGATAACCCAGATCTTTCAACAGGTCGAGGGTTTCAGGGGTACACCGGTTCCATGGAGGCGTAAATATCGGATAAAAACGGCGCCCCATCAGCGCTTCCAGCCGGCGGCGGCCCTTCAAAATATCGGTCCGGATGGCGGATGCTGTTCGGGATGGTCCGAATTCCTGCTTTTTTCCCGTCTGTTCATGATTCCGATGCCGCCATCCATGCTGATGCCAGCACCACAGGGAAGGGCAAGCAGCCCCGGCGGCCTCAAGGCCCTTCCACCGGGGCCGTGTGAGCCATGCGGGCACCACGGCCAGGGACAGCGGAACCCGAAGTGTCGCAAAAAGTGCCATGAGCCTCGCCAGTCTCATGCCCGGCACCGCCACATCGTCCGCTCTGAAAAAAACCACCACAGGCCCGCAAGCGCGGCAAACGGCTGAATCGACGCAGTCTGTCAATCGCGTTCTGAGATCCGGAAATTTGGACAGCCATATGCTGGAGATATCCCTGGTCATCCCTTTCCTTTTTTTCCGGCCACCAGTTCGGAAAGCCGGGCGGCGGTTTGTTTCGCGCCTTCCATGTCCACAGGCGGCGGCGGCCGTCTTCCTTCCGACAGCACCTCGGCCATCCGGTCGACAAGGCGGACCGGGGTCAGGTCTTCAGTGTCGAGCACCCGCAGCACACCGAACTGTTGTAGCCTGTCGGCCCGTAATCTTTGTTCGCGATTTTGTGGAAACGGCCATACCAGGGAAGGCACGCCGGCTGCAAGTATATTCATGCAGGTGTTGTAGCCTGCCATGCTTATCGAAAGGTCTGCGGCGGCAAGGCAGGAAAGAAAATCTTCGGCAAATCGGACGATTCGGATCGTCTTCGAAGCCTCTTTTTCAAGCCGGCTAAAATCGGCCGCCGCCAGGAGTGGGCCGGTGAAAAGATGGAGCCTATACCGGCGCCTGCCGTCCGGTAATTTCTTGAACGCATGCACGGTGGCCTCAAGAATCGGCAGCCCCACCTTGCCGCCGCCCGCGCTTGCCACCACCAAAACTTCATCCAGGCCGATTCCGAGAGCGGCTCGCATGCGCGGTCCGGCGCCGGGCTTCGGTTTCCTGGCGACAAATCCGGTGTATATGACCGGGATCGAGATGTCCTGCACCCGGGAAAAAGTTTCGTCGAGCCGTACCACATTCGGGTCTGCATGAATGAGCAGCGCGTCGAAAGTGGTGTTGAGGGATCGGACGACTCTGGACTCGTATTTCTGCGGATCTTTCTTTTCCACCAGGATATCGCGCAGACTGCAGACCACATGGGTTGTCGGCGGGGTGGCGCGGCGTATTTCCTCCAACAGGGGCTCCAGTTCAAATCGAAAGGCCCGCCGACCGAAAGGGTATAACTCGACAAGCAACAGGTCGGGACGTCGGCTGATAAAATGGTCCCGAAGAAGGCGACAGCGTTCGTGTTTGATCCGTTCCATCGACTCGCCTTGTTTTACGGGCAACAGATGATTGAAGTTTTCGTCCATCATCAGTCCTGGAAGCCGGACCTGCTGAACATGATCCGGAAACACCACATCGATCGGCGGCCCGCCCGATACCAGGAAAAGTTCATGCCCATCGAGCGCGTTGCAGATTTCCAGGGTCCGGAACAAGTGTCCGATGCCGAGCACATGCTGGCAGTAGAAAAAGATGCGCATAGGGGTTCAGCGTTTCAGGTTCAGGGTTGGGCGTGTTAAAAGCAAACGGTTCAATCTTCATCAATCCTGCTTGGACGCCCGCGGATCGAACAATGCCTGGGCATTCATTTCACCGATACGCAGGCACCTGCCGTCATGGATCAACCAGTGGAGCCGGCAGGGTTGAACGCGCACGGGCCGGCTGGCCCCTGCGCATAGATATCGGCGGTACAAAAGAGACTTGATCACCCCTTCATGGGTTATCACCAGGATGGTTTGCCCGGGCCATTTTTCCGCGGCCTCGATGAGCGCTCGCCGGCTTCTCAGCCGGACCTGCCGCCGGTCTTCTCCGCCCGGCGGGCAGAATTTCCAACCTGCGGATTCCTGCTTTTCGAGTTCCTCCGGGTGGTCGTTTTTAATTTCCGACAGGGTCCTTCCGGTCCATATTCCCCAATCCTGTTCCCTGAGCCTCGAATCGCTTACGACCGGCACCCGGAGGCAGGCATTGAGGATCTGTGCCGTATGCTCCGCCCGGCCGCTGTCGCTCGAAAGAATTCGACTCCATCGATGGCGCTTGAGTTCCATTGCCCACCTTCGGGACTGGGCGATTCCTTCCGGCGCAAGCGGGGTGTCGGTTCTCCCCTGAATACGCTTTTGCTGGTTCCACACGGTTGTGGCGTGTCGGATAAGGCCGAAACGGGTGATGGGGGATTTCAGTGTCATCGGTTCATTTTCGGACGATGGTATCCGTATAGGGTTTTGAACGCCGTTCATCGGGGCCGGATTTTCCGGTCGCAACATTTGACCTGCTGCTTCCTCCACGCCCTCGGGCCTGTGAATCGTTTCCATACAGGCAGCAAGGATGTATCATGCCAAGCACAACACGTCTCCGGGGCTTCGTTGGAGTTGTCGCAGATGCCTGCTGCCGTTGGCAGTGGTTTGAACCCTCGGTCGCGGTCGGAAAATCCGGCCCCGATGAACGGCGATTTGAAATATTGTCTACAAGCCGTTTCAAAACCTTTGGATCAGGTTTGGACGACAGATGCCAGAACGATTTCGACGCATCGGTAGTTTTTATCCAGATCGTGGTTCAGCCGTACATATTTCCGCGCGGCAGCGCCCATGCGCTGTCTCAGCGGCTGGTTGGTTGTAAGCAGATCGACGGCTTCCACAAAGGACTCAAAAGAGTATTTGGGCACCAGGAGCCCGGTTTCACCGTTTTTAACGACTTCGGAAATTCCGCCGTCGGCAAAGGCCACTACCGCAAGGCCGCAGGACTGCGCCTCGAGATAGACCATTCCGAGGGATTCCCGTATGCCGGGAAATGCGAACAGATCGGCCGCGCTGTAATAACGGGCCATGTCCTCGCGTGGAATTTTACCGACAAAATGTACACCGGCGCCAAGATGCCTGCGGGCCAGCGCCGTCAAAGCCCCTTTTTCTTTTCCATCGCCTGCGACAACCAGGCGAAACCGCCTTCCCTGCTCACGAAGTTTCCCGCAGGCGCGGATGACCAGGGACAGCCCCTCGGTTTTTACCCCGGGCCGAAACATGGCCGCCGTGAGGACGACCGGTTCGTCCTCGACCCTCCAGGCCTGTCGCAACTCTTTTCGCGCTTTTGGATCAAAGCGAAAGTCGCCCGGATAAATTCCGGGTGCTACATAGGTGACACGGTTTTCAGGCAAAAGGCGCTTCAGATTAAAAACGTCTTCCCGACGGTTGGAAAACACATGCAGGGCCGCCTGGAGCGCTTTTCGATTCAACATAAAGCCGGGCCATGTCCGCCAGTTTCTTTTTCTTTTGGTCGAATAAATGCCTTGAAAGATTACATATGGGATGCCGGTGCGGTCACATGTCCAGGGGCCCAGCAGATCCGGGGCTTTGTAATAACTATGATAGGTCAGCCAGAGGTCCGCTCCCCCCAGGCGGCAATGCCGCAGGCAGCGTCGCTGCTCCCGAATAAGGCTCAGCCATGCCCATGGCTTCCAGTAAATCCAGCGCCCCCGCAATCGGCTGACCGCTGCCACCCGGTGCCCTTGCCGGGTGAGGTAATCCGCCAATCCGGTTGCGATCACCAGATCCCCTGACGGATTGGGATGTTCGAGGGGCTTAAAAGGTGCGTAAAAGGCGATTCGCATAAGGATTCAGGGTTCAGGCTTTAAAGGTTCATAAGTATTTCCGAGGTGTCGCCGGTACAATTCGGCGAGACTCCGGATGAGAACCCTGTTGTCGAAATCCCTGACCACGCGTTGCCGTGCCGCATCGATGATGTGCTTTCTCAAGCCCTGGTCCGTGAGCAGACGGATTGCGGCCGAGGCCATTTTGTCGGGCTGTCCCGGAGGCACCAGCAACCCGGTTTTTTCATGGTCCACCAGTTCGGCAATAGCGGAAACACGGGTGGCCACCACCGGAACCCCCATCGCCATACTTTCCATGAGCACGTTCGGTATGCCGTCCCGATCACCGTTTGCTGCGATTTCGCATCCCAGCAAAAAAACGTCCGCCTGTCGATACTGTTCCAGGACGGTTTCGTGGGGCCGCGTACCGAGCCAGCGGACAACGGGTTCGAGCTTCAGGGATCTTATCATGGAAAGGATGTTGCTTCGCTCCTCCCCGTCTCCGATCAACGTGTAGCGCAGAGCGATTCCCCTGTCACAGAGCTGTCGCAGGGACCTCAAAAGCGTTGGGATCCCTTTTTTCCGGGTCAGCCTGGCGACCGTTAAAATCCTGTAAGGCGGCATCGGCGCAGGCTTTGGGTTGATTTGAGAAAACAGATCGATTTCGATGCCGTGATATATCCGGTAAATCGGTGTGTGGACGCCGTTTGCAATCCGGTAGAGAAATTGACGGTTGTATTCGGTACACGTCACGGCGAATTTCGCTCGTTCCAGTTTTTCCCTCAACTGCCTCGGATCGGAGGTGTATATGTCTTTTGCGTGGGCGGTAAAGCTGAACGGCAGACCGCTCAACTGACTTGCAAACAGGGCGACCGAGGTGGGAGAATGAGCGAAGTGTGCATGCAGATGGGCGACCCCCAGGCCGGGCAGCAAACGGCAGACCAGATATCCGGCCTGCAGCAGGTGTTTCAGCGTAGCCGGTTTGCGGGAGCGTTGAATCCGGCGGCAGGCCGTCAAAAGCGTTCGGCCGTATGCGGCAGGCGTTTTTCTTGCCAGCAGAAGGTTCGGATAGAGCAGGCGCGGAAGGTGACCGAGCAGCATATCGGGCAGATAGTCGACACGGGCGCGGATGCGCCTGACGCTGTCATGGCAAAAGGATTCCCGCGGAAGACGCATGGAGAAGATCTGAATGGAAAAACCGAGTTGTTCCAGAAGCAGGATTTCGTTTGAAATAAAGGTTTCCGAGACCCTCGGATATCCCTTCAGGATCATCCCCAGGACCGGTTTTTCCGACACCGTCATGATCGGTTGTTCCTGATGTCACCAAGGCGTCGGCGCATGGCTTCGATGCCCGTCATCTGAAACCCCGAGATGGCGTGACGGTAGGGTTCCGGACTTTCCAGAAGAAAATGAATTTTTTCACCCAAAATTTCGGGCGAAAAAGAGTCCCAGGGAATGTACTCCACGAGTTTTTTGCTGTGAAAAACCCTGGCGCGAATGGTTTGCTCCATTCGCGGTGTTTCGCGCGGAATGACCATACAGACTGTTCCCTGGGACAGCGCCTCGCAAAGGGTGTTGTATCCTCCCATGCTCACCACAAGGTCCGCCGCCGCCAGGAGTTTTTCCATCTGGCGAAAAAAATGAAAGCTGCGGGCGCCGACCCGTTTGGACCGCTTGCCGATTTCCCTTCTTTGCTGTTTCGGCATGAAGGGGCCTGTGATCAGGATACTTTTGAAGGCATTTGTGCAGGCGCCCGTTTCCAGCATCGACAGATAAGCGTCCATGATCGCGTATCCGTCGCCGCCGCCGCCCGTTGTCACCACCACGAGCTTTTCACCGTCTTTCAATCCCTGTTCTTTTTTGAATTTTTTGACCGTTTCTTTTGCCGGCACCTTTCGAGGGATATATCCGGTGAAAAAAAACTTCCGGCTCACATTTTCCGGTATGGCGTATTCCGCGACGGGGTCGTAGAAATCCTGAGTCCCGTATACCCATATTTCATCGTAAAGCGTATCGAGGATATGGTATACTCCTTTTTTCAGCCAGTCTTTTTGGACGGTTTCCGCATCGTCCATGATATCACGCAGTCCGAGGACCGTGCAGGTACCGGGAAGGCAGCGTCGCAGCCATTGAAGGGTCGGCAGGATCTCCTGTTTTAAGCCGAGCGGTTCCTTATCCACGATGAACAGGTGCGGCTGAAAGGCCTTGGCGGTAGCGGTGATGATATTTTTTCGTATTTCCAGGGCATGGCGGGCGTTGATCTTGATCGACAGGGGCAGGTACTCCTCATTGGTTTTTTTTATCATACCCGGTATGCGCACAAAATCGATCTGGTCCGGAAACGAAAAACGGCCGGCGATCGGGGAGCCGGTCAGAATAAGGATGTTGATGTCGGGAGCTCTCAAGTGTCCGGCGATCGCCATGGTCCGACGGATGTGGCCGAGACCGTAGGTGTCGTGGGAGTACATCAGAATATTATAGGTCGAATTGCGGCCCATGATTTAGAAAATAAAATCCCTCTGCATTTTCCTGTAAAAACGATCAGCGTATTTTAAAAACCAGATGGCCCGGCATTCGTCGCAGAATGAACTTGCCTTTGTTCGTTTTTTACCTTGAACCCCGAACCGAGAAACTCTGAACCGGAGTGGTTGCTAGAAATATAATTAAATCGACTTGTTGAAGTCAAGGTTTTTCATCGCTTTCTCTGTTTGAACCGGTTGGGAATCGCTTGATTTCAGGCAAAAAGGGTTTTAGTATAAAATTTTGTTGCGTGCCCATCCATAACCACCACATTACGGAGAAACCGTAGGGGAGGGGTTTACCCCCCGCCGCCCTAATCCAGTTCGAATCGTAGTGAATTTTGGATGGGCTTGTCCGCCTCAGGAGGGATAAATCCATCCCCTCCTACGATAAAACCAAAAACGTCGACTTTATGGATGGATACTGCTTATCACACCAAGAAAGGATTTCCCAATGGAGTTTGAACCTGTCATCGGACTGGAGGTACATGCCCAGCTTAAGACAACCACCAAGATATTTTGCGGATGTTCCACGCGGTTCGGCGCTGCCCCGAATACCCATATCTGCCCGGTCTGTCTGGGCATGCCGGGGGTGCTTCCGGTCTTAAACAAAAAGGTGGTCGAATTTACGATGCGCATGGCGCTTGCGACTTGTTGCCGCATCGCCCGGGAAAGCCGATTCGCCCGAAAGAACTATTTTTATCCCGACCTGCCCAAAGGGTATCAGATATCCCAGTACGAATGTCCCATCGCCCAGGCCGGCTTTGTGGAACTCGATGCGGCGGACGGCGGCCGAAAGCGCATCGGCATCAACCGTATCCATATGGAAGAAGACGCGGGCAAGCTCGCCCATGATCCGGATCGACCCTGCAGCCGGGTCGACTTCAATCGAACCGGCGTTCCGCTGATCGAGATCGTCAGCGAACCGGACATCCGATCTCCTGAAGAAGCCGGCGCCTACCTGCGCAAACTGCGGTCTATTCTGCGCTACATCGATATTTCGGACGGCAACATGGAAGAGGGAAGTTTCCGGTGCGACGCCAATATCTCTCTTCGGCCCGAAGGGGCAGAAACATTTGGAGTCCGGGCGGAGATCAAAAATCTCAACTCATTCAAACACGTCGAAAAAGCGCTCCACTATGAGATTCTGCGCCAGGCAGAGATCCTGCGAGGCGGCGCTGCGGTGGTGCAGGAAACCCGGCTCTGGGATCCGGATAAGGGAAAGACGACCTCCATGCGGGGCAAAGAAGAAGCGCACGATTACCGGTATTTCCCGGATCCGGACCTGCTCCCCCTGGTCATCTCAGGCGACTGGATCGAGGCGGTGCGGCGATCCCTTCCCGAACTGCCGGACGACAGAAAAGCGCGATTTATCAGTGCGTACGATCTGCCCGCATACGATGCGGAAATCCTGACTTCGAGCCCGGAAATCGCCGACTATTTCGAGGCATGCGCCGCCGATTTCCCGAAACCCAAGCCGATCAGCAACTGGATGATGGGCTCGCTGCTGGGCATGCTGAACGAAGAGGGAAAAACCATCGCCGAATCCCCGGTTTCTTCCGGCAACCTGGCACGGCTTCTGCGGCTCATCGATGAGGGCGTTATCAGCGGAAGGATCGCAAAAACGGTTTTTGACGAGATGGCCCGTTCCGGAAAATCCCCGGAGCGGATCGTCGAGGAAAAGGGTCTCGTTCAGCTCACGGACACGCAGGCTATTGAAGCGGCCGTGGAAAAGATCCTTGCCGGAGCCTGCCGGGAGGTTGAGGCGTACCGGGCCGGTAAGACCAGGCTGTTCGGATTTTTTATCGGCCTGGTCATGAAAGAAACCGGGGGAAAGGCCAACCCCAAGGTCGTCAATGACCTGCTCCGGAAAAAGCTGGACGGCTGAACAACCTTACCATTCCGGAGATTTCAAACGGGCCTGCCCACAAAAAAGGACATTGCGTTAGGCTCCGCCTGAAGCGGATTTTCCCCAATGAATGGAAAGAAGAACCAAATGAAAAAGCCGGCGGGCGAATTCGCCTGCCGGCTTTTAGATTACATCAAGTACATCGACAAGAAACGTTTCGACTAGAAGCTGAGAGACAGCTGCGCGCCGAGTTCATACGGATTGGCGTCGTCATCCGAATCCATCGTGGTGCTCTCGCCTGCGAACAGGTAAGCGCCCACCAGATCCAGATTCAACCCCTCGACCAGCTCATAGGTCAGCCGGGCGTCGATTTCTGTTCCGAGCGGCTCATCGATGCCATCGGCGATTTCTTCCACCAGAGATGCGTAGTACAGATCCAGGGCCAGCTTCACTTTGTCCGCGGGCTTGAAATCTACGCCCAAATTGACCCACCAGATGCCTTGCGCGCCGCAGACCTTATCTCCCGGGGCATTGTTGGAAGCCTGGTCATCGAAAAGACCCAGACCCATGATTTCTGCCCAGTAGTAAGAGCTGCCTGCCGTGGACGTGAAGTTTTCGATGTCGTCGTCGCCGAGATCATCATCGCCGGAGGCATAGACAAACTCGCCATGAACACCGGCCGCACCGATCGTGGTGCTTCCGCCGATCGCAGCCAGCCAACCGGAAAAGTCCATGGTTGTCCCGCCCGCATCGACATCACCGGTCTGCATGATGGCGGTCAACCAGAGGGACCAGGCTTCCATCGTCACGTCGAAATCCACGCCAAGGCTCCACCAGTTGAGATCATCAAACCCTACGGCCGCAGCTTCTTCCGAATAAATGTAAAGAACGTACGGGTTGATCTTCATGGTTTCACTCAGATGAAAGGTCGGCGTGATCACGTAAGCATCGATGTCCTGCTCATTGGCATTATAGCCCATGCCGCCTTCGACCACCTTGAGCCACAGCAGCGGTACGTTGAAGGTGTCGCCAAGATAGATGGCCAGAAGACCGGTTCCGTCGTCATCGAACAGGAATCCGCGGGCCAGAGCCAGCGGCTGGGTACCCACACGGGTAAGCCAGTTGCTGATCTTGAACTCGGCATAGGTGTTCTTGACTTCGATCGCGATGCCGTCGGCACCGATGTCGCCGTATTCAGCTCCGCCATCACCCCAGTCCGTGTCCATCTCGAACTTGTTGACGAGTTTCAGGTTGTCGTTGAGCACCGCCGTGTAGTACAGGCGGGTTCTGCTGTCGCTCACGGAAATATCCTGCGCCTCGGTCTCATCTTCCCCGGTAAAATTCTGGTTGGTGAAAAACCGGGTGCGCCAGTAGCCGCCGAACTGATGTTCCACGGCCGCCGCCGGAAGGGTGAACATGGCGACGAACAGAGCCGCTAATGCGAAAATTCCTAATTTCTTCATCTCTGATAATCCTCCTTAACGAACGTTTACAGTTAACTTTACCCCTAAAGTTATCTCCAAAATGCAATGGTTTCTTCTTTTTCCCACCTCCTTTCGTTTTTGCATGATATGGCGAAAAGTTCAAAATAGCCAATAAATTCAGATGGCTATCATAAAACTCCGCCATTACGCTTTCTTTTTATCAGCCTGATTCGCCGCTGTCAAGGTTTTTTTGCTCAATAAATCCAAGATGTTCATCGGGACCGACGGTCGAATAGAAATTCCTTTTCAACCCCTGCGTTTCATGGTAATCGAAAACACCTGTGGAGAATCCAGACAGTTTCTGGATCCCTGCTTTCACAGGAATGACGAACCTTGTTTCGGTTAGGAGTGCTCAATCATTGAAAATACCATATCGAATTATCGCCCTCGTCTTTTTAACGATGCTGCTTACCGTTTACAACCCGGCGGCCGCGGCACCCCCATACAAAATTCTGGTCCTTCCCTTCACCGTTCACAGCGATAAGGATTTAAGCTTTTTGGCCAAAGGCGTTGAAGACATGCTTTCCAGCCGCCTGGCTTTAAAGGACGAGAGGGTCCTTATCGAAAAGGAGACGGCCCGCCGGGCTGCAGAAGAAACTAAAGAGCCGATCGACGAGCAGACGGCCGTCTCCATTGCAGCCGGTCTCGGCGCCGATTACGTGGTCTTCGGAAGCCTGACCGTTTTCGGAGACAGCGTCAGCACGGACGCCCGCTTTCTGGATGTGCATGAAAAAAGGGCCCTCACCGTTTTCAATCAGGCCGGTTCGAGCCACGGAGACATCATTCAGCACATCGATCTTTTCGCAAAAGAGGTCAGCCAGCAGGTTTTCGGCCAAAAGACGCCGGGTGCCCAGGCCCAAACCGAAACCGAAAAACCCATCGACGACCGCCACGCCCATCCGGAAAAACTTTGGACCGGCGACGTTCGGATAGACGAACGAGAGGATCTGGGCGGACCGGACGAAACCGGAGAAACCGCCACGGCGCTTTGGAAAAGCCGAAGCTTTACCATCGAAATCAAGGGAATGGCCGTGGGAGACGTCGATGGTAACGGAAAAAAAGAGACCGTTTTTATCTCGGAAAACAAAATTTTTATCTATCGAGCCGAAGGCAGCCGTTTCAACAGGGTCAGGGAAATCGAGGGGACGGATTTCGATCATTTTCTCGGGGTCGATGTGGCGGACATCAATCAAAACGGTGTTTCGGAAATCTTCATCACCAATTATTTTCAGAAAAAAAAGCTTTCCTCTTTTGTGCTGGAATGGGATGGGAGAGATTTTTCCCGGATCGCAAAGGATGAAAACTGGTATTTTCGCGTTGTCAGGCAACCGGAACCCGACGGCGTTCACCTCTATGGTCAGAAACGCGGAGCCGGCAGCAAAGACCTCTTTCTGCCGGGGGTGTATGAGCTGGTATGGGTAAGCGGCGCCTATAGCGCGCTCGAAAGGCAGCCGCTTCCGAGGGAAGCCATGGTTTTCGGATTTGCATCCGGCAATGTTTTAAATGACGGCCGTAAAATGGTCGCCCTGTTTACCCAGACCGACCATATCCGGATTCTGGACCCATCCGGAAGGGAAGAATGGAAAAGCATCGACCCTTACGGCGGCGGCGCCGTGTTCCTCGAATTTCCGGATGAATTTCACCGGGAAGAAACAGACCGCCTGTATCTGCCGCAGCGGATTCATGTGGCCGATATCGATGGGGACGGCAACAACGAATTGGTCGTCGCAAGTAACGAAGACTCCGCCGGCCGGCTTTTGACGCGAACCCGGCTGTATAAAAGCGGCCGCATGGAATGCCTGCTCTGGGACAACTTCGGGTTCTATCCGAAATGGCGCACGCGCCGCATTTCCGGGCATATCAGCGATTCGGCGATCGGCGATTTCGACAATGACGGCTCAGAGGAAATCGTGTTTTCCGTCGTATCGAAAGGCGGTATGTTCTCGCTGAAGGACAAAAGCTATATCGTTTCCTGGAAAGTCCGGAAATAGCGACGTTTTTGGTTCTCTCGCAGGGGCAGGATTTATCCCTACCCCAAATTTACTATGATTCCGTGCCTGGAGTTTCTAAAAAATTTTCTGGTTTATGAGATGAGAAAATTTTCCCTGCTTATAATTTTTTTCATCCAAATAGCTTTCTCCCCCTTTGTTTTTGCCGGCAGCGTGGAGAACAAGAGTAACTGGAGCGCGGAATACGTTCGAACCCTCAACCGCAATGCCGCTACCGAGGCCGCGGATGCTGCGGTTTACAATCCGGCCGGCGTCGTGAACCTCGAAGACGGTCTGTACGGCGCCATCAGTATGCAGAATGTGAGGAAAGACTATTCGAACACCGTCGCCGATACCGAATACGAATCGAATACGCCCTCGATCGTGCCGGGTCTTTTCGGGGTTTACAAACAGGGACGCTGGGCCGCTTTCGCCGGCGTCACCGTACCCATCGGCGGCGGCAGGGTCGAGTACGATCAGGGGAGCGTCACCACCCTGGCTGTCGCCGATGCCATGATCGCCGCGCTGCCGACGGCTGCGGGATATTCTCTCGCCGATCAATCCCTCGAGGCTGACTCCTTCGCCATCGGTTATACCCTGGGCGGGGCATACCGGATCCACCCCAGGATATCCGTTTCTCTTGCCGCCAGATATATCGATTCGAAAAAAAATGCGGACGGCTCGGTCACGGTCGGATCGGCGTTCGGTCCTGCAGTAGCTCCGGACCTGTCGGCGGAGATGGAATATCAGCAGCAAGCTTCCGGCTGGGGCGCCGTTATCGGGGCGGACTTTTTCCCCACGGAAAACCTTACCGTCGCCGGCAGATACGAAACCGCGACCCGACTCGAGTACGAGGTCGACGTTAAAGAAGACAACCTGGATATTCTGGCCTCAATGGGCATCACGGACGGGTCAAAATCGAGAAGAGACCTGCCGGCGCTTTTGGGCGTCGGCATCGCGTATCGGCTTTCCAGCGGGCTGCGGATCGAGACGAATTGCACCTACTACTTTCAGGAAGCCGCGGACTGGGACGGCGCCGAAAAGGAAGTGAACAACGGCTTTGAAGCCGGAATTGCGCTGGAGTATGCGATGACCCCGAAGATAACGGCCAGCGTCGGCTATTTATACACGGACACCGGCATCGATGCCGATGCCATGCTGCCTGAAGCCCCGGAGCTCGACGCCCACAGCATCGGCGGCGGGTTCTTGATCTCTCCTCTGCCGGGATTCGACATGACATTCAGTATCGCCAAGATCAGCTACATCTCCAAAACGACCCACACCAACGTCGACTATGAAAAAGACGCCCTCATACTGGCCTTCGGATTGCAGTATAAATTTTTATAACATTTTAAACAGGCTAAGGTTTCTCCGGCAGGCGTTTCGTCGGCCCGATCACGGAAGCATCGATCAGACAATTGCTTTTTATGCGCCTCAGACGATACGCTTAAAGGATTTGTCGAGAAATCTGCTGGACCACTGGATCCAGATGGGTCGCCCATGGGGACAGTGGGCAGGATTGTCGCAGGCATCGAGCTCCTGAAGAAGCGCCGTGATCTCGGCGCCGGAGAGCGGCTGGTTTGCGCGGATCGCGCCGTGGCAGGCCATGATGGTCAGGCATTCCTCGATGCTCTTTTCCAGCGATGTCTGAAATCCGATCTCGATAATTTTATCGATCATTTCAACGACAATCGTTTTTATCTCTTTGGATGCGAGCAGGAACGGGACGGCTTTTACGGCAAATGTACGGCCCCCGAACGGTTCGATTTCAAAACCGAATGTACCCAGCTCCGGGATCAACCGTTCGAACACCTCCGCCTCGTTGTATCCCAAATCCATGACGTCGGGAATGAGAAGTCGCTGCGTCGCCATACGACCCGCCGATGCCCGGGCTTTCAATTGCTCGAAAAGCACCCGTTCATGGGCCGCGTGCTGGTCGATCAGAATGAGTCCGTCAACGGATTCGCAGAGGATATACGTGTTGTGGAGTTGTCCGATCACCCGCAGGTCCCTGAATCGTTTCTGCTCCCAGATAAGGATCTGCTCTCTGACTTCAGGTGGCGAAACCGGCAGGTCCATGGACCTGCCGGCGGCGGAAAAGGCCTCTCGCCGATCTGCCGGATATGTTTTTTCCGATCCGTGCACGGAGCTGTCGGTTTGTGAAACCGCCTTTTTCATTTCACCGGATTTGTTCCCGGAGGCTTCGACGGCCGCCCATCCCGGCCGCGCGATGCGGGCAAGCGTATCGGACACGGCGGCCGCTACCGCTGTGTAAACGCCCCTGTCGTCGAAAAACCGAATTTCCTGTTTTGTAGGGTGGACATTGACATCGACGGATTCTACCGGAACACGGACAAAAAGTACGGCCATCGGAAACTGCCCTTTGACGAGCCTTTGTTCATATCCTGCCATCAATGCATGCTGAATGAGCCTGCTGCGGACACACCTGCCGTTTACGAAGATATAAACGCTTCGAAAGCTGCTGCGTATGATGCGGGGAGACGAGATCCACCCCGACAGGAAGATATTTTGCGATTCAAAAGTTACCGGTTGTAATTCCCTGCCGATGTCCCGGCCCAGAACGTCTGTGATGCGATCCAGAGGATCGATGACCGAGGGCCAGCTTTTAACCGTTTTTCCGTCGTGAAGGAGCTTGAAATGAACCGCGTGCCATCCCATGGCCATGCTCGACAGGCTATCGACGATATGCCCCATCTCCGTAGCGACGCTTTTGAGAAACTTTCGTCTTGCCGGCGTATTGAAAAAAAGCTGTTTGACAGTCACCATGGTGCCCGGAGGGGCCCCGATCTCGGTGACATCGATGATTTTTCCTCCATCTATTCGAACCGCCGTGCCGGTTTGGGCGCTGCGATCCCGGGTGATTAGGGAGAACCGGGAAACCGCTGCGATACTCGGAAGGGCTTCCCCTCGAAATCCCAGGGTCCGGATCGAAAAGAGGTCGCTGTCATCGGCGATCTTGCTGGTGGCATAACGCTCGACCGCCATCAGGGCGTCGTCATGTAACATTCCGGCACCGTCGTCGGATACACGGATGAGCGATTTGCCGCCCTTTTCAATTTCAACAACGATTTTGGTGCTTTGCGCATCCAGAGAATTTTCGATCAACTCCTTTACCACGGAAGACGGGCGTTCCACCACTTCTCCGGCGGCGATTTTGTTTGAAACGATTTCGGGAAGAATTTTAATTTGGGACATGCCTGCCACCTGTTACCAGTCCGACCGCTTTTATTTAGAAGTCATTTCAAAACCCCGCCTGAGTCTCGATGGCTGCGTTGCAGGTTTCCTCAAAATGCTCACAACCTACCGTGTATGCTCCGCTTTTTCGTCAACCTGCGCCTTGGCCATCAAACCTGATCCGAGGTTTTGAAATGGCCTGCTAGTGTCGTGTCCCAGAAATAAGTTCATAGAGTCGTTTAAGTTTATTTAATATAGAATCGGCTGTTGCTGTCCAGGAAAAAGGTTTGCATTGGCTGTTATAATTATCAACAAAGCGATCTATTTTTTCCGTTAACTGTTTGACGCTTCTA
>Ga0068713_1001746_pt1 | contig 26226 bp, 26 predicted proteins | sample MTBAKSrepl2MetaG_FD_62223 | JGI IMG/M metagenome (GOLD analysis project Ga0068713, IMG submission 62223) | Enrichment culture microbial communities om Arthur Kill intertidal strait, New Jersey, USA, that are MTBE-degrading - MTBE-AKS2 (Arthur... | ecosystem: Environmental > Aquatic > Marine >...
CGTTCAAACGTGCTATACTCCATATCGATCCTCCTCGGTTTTTGGCTTCTTTGCAGATACCAATTTTACCGGAGAGGGTCTTTTTGTCTACCTGTCAAGCTTTCTTGAGAACGCCATAAAACCATTTGTATTTCACAACAAAGATTATCGGGGAGAACAACGATCTGATTCTCCTGGCTGAGGGGACAATAAGACAATTGGAGAACGCTCCGTCGCGGTATTGCTTTTTCCAATCAATGATAGAATAAGAGATATTATCCTGGAGAAATTCGCAAAAAACGCTCATGTCTTTAATCAAACACCCACCTATTCAACAACGTTTATCTCAATTTTTTACCATCACTTCCATCGAAACGGTCCTGATTCTAGTCTTTATCATGGTCATTCCCAAATCGGCCAAAAATGCCTGGTTGTTGGGGTTCTCCAAAACGCGTTATCTGATGGCTTTGCCCATTGTGACGCTGGCTTTTGCCCTGATCTGGGCGGCGGTCCGCTTCCGCAAAGACAGTGGTTGGGCCAGCCGGCTCTCTCAAGTCTTCCAAGACGCGTTGGAAAACAACCGGCTGCAGGGGTTGGCTGACTTTTCTATCCTGACAGTCCTGTCGGGGGGATATCTTCTGATCAAATGGGGGTTTTTCCTCGACACGGGTTTTGATTACCAGACCGCGGTCCTGCGTATAACTCCTTACCTTTTGCTGGCAGTCCTGATTTGTATCCAGACTATCCTGACGATTTACCCGCGCTCTTTAGGAGAAAACGCTGAGCGTCATTTAAGCTTTTTAGAAGGCGCGAAACAGGAAATCTTAAAACACCGCCAGCTGCCCATCGTGCTGGTCATTTTCTCAGCAGGGTTCACCCTGGCGCACATAGCGGGCTGGGAAATGCGCGGCAATAAAGCATGGCTGAACACAGTCATGTTTTTCATTGATGAATTCAATATGGATAACGAGCATGTCCTCCAGAGTTATTTTTCCGGCCTGCTGCTCCTGATCCCTGCTGCCCTGCTGCTGGTGATCGCGGCCTGGAAACAAAAAACAAAAGCCCCTTTCGCCATCCAATGGGCCTTGCTGGGCCTGATATTTCTTTACATGACCGTGGATGAGGTCATCCAGATTCACGAAAACTGGGATGTTCCTTTGTCAAACCTGATCTCTTCTAAAGGATACTTCTACATCGATTGGGTGCGTTCAGCAGTGATTCTGGTAGCGATCTTTGGCCTGCTGTATCTTCGTTTCTTCTTTCACCTTCCCCAAAGGACCATGCTGCTGTTCGGTCTGTCCGGCGCGGTTTACCTCATGGGGGTTCTGGGGCTGGAAATGCTGGCCGGGGAATATGTCTCAACTTACCAGCAGTGGGGCTACGATTACGGCATGCTGGTGGCGCGCGAAGAAACCCTTGAAATGCTTGGAATGTCCCTGTTTATTTTTACCCTGCATGATTACATCCGGCGGCACCTCACAACATCTCCGGGAGAATCCCAGAATTCGACTACTTCTCAAAAACATACCTGAGCTTCTTACATCCGCCGCCCCGATAACCCGACAAACCATTTTAGCGTGCTTCGTTTCTCTGCTGTCAAGCCGGATAAGACGTTACTCAAATCTGCTTTCAATTGCCTTTAACAAGTAACACGCGTTTGAAGAAATTGCGCTGCCATATCGCGTCCCTTTACTCCCAACCCAAACCATTCTTTAACATCTCATACCCCAACGTGGCAACCTCCTCGGGCGTTGCAGCATCGGGATTTTCAAGCCACCAGATCGCCAGGCGAGTGATTGAACCGGTCAGGATCTGGGCCGCCACCGTCAGAGCCAACCCCTGGGGTGAATCTTGAGCCAGGGCCAGCGAGATCTCGCGCTCAAAATCATTGGCTATCCAGTCCTGCACATTCATCGTCACGCGTGACGTGCCCTTTTCTCCGAGCATGATACGGAACAGGTCGCGGTTCTCATCTACGTGGCGGAAAATATTACTGAACCCCGTCCGCAAATTAGCTTTTGAGGGATCCACAGCAGCAGCCTCATGTGCCAGCAAATCCCTCTCTTCCAATCCGCGCTTGATCAACGACCACAGCACCTCTTCCTTGTCGCAGAAATGAAGATAGAACGTTCCCCTTCCCACATCTGCACGGTCGACGATATCCTGGATAGTGATCGCCGCATAATCCTTTTCCAAGACCAGCTCAAATACAGCCTGTTCCAGTTTCTTTCGCGTTCGCAAACGATTGCGTTCATGACGGTTAAGCATGTCTTCTTTCATGCTGTACTCCTTTCCAATTATGACAATACAAAAAATTTCATCATTGACTTCACCCTGGAATCTCATTATATTAATGCTGACGAACTGTATATTTATGACATATCGTCAGTATACAACAAAACGACTTAAAAAACAACAGTATTTAATGGAGGTTATGCAATGAAAAAACAGGAAGCGCGTTCTGCCACCAGTTTTGGGGTTTTCCGAGACCCGGAAATCGATTGGACATTCAAACGCACCGTGGCCCAAATGAGCGAAAAAGGCGCTGAAACCGGAGAGTGTCTGTGGGCAGCCAGCCAGATCAACGAGAAGGACATCTCCACATGGGTCCATGCCTGGCGCGTGCTGGCGGAGCGCGTGGAGAAAGACGGCCGGGCCAGTCTGGCGGCAGGTCATAAGATCAGTGCGCGGGAAAGCTTTTTAAGAGCTAGCAATTATTACCGCACCGCAGAATATGCCTGCGCCCCTTCCCACTCCGATTGGGATATGCTCTGGCAGAAAAGTGTGGAAACCTTCCAGCAAGCTGCACGCCTTTTTAATCCTCCCATCAAGCCCATCACGATTCCTTTCGAGGGCTTCAGTCTACCCGGTTACTTCTGGCGCCCGGCGGACGATGATATCCAACGCCCAACCCTGATTGCCGTCGGCGGAAACGACTCCTCTGGAGAAGAGATGGTCTTTGCATGTGGATTTTCCGCGGTACGGCGCGGATACAATTTCTTTACTTTTGAGTATCCAGGTCATCGTGGCGCGGTTCACCTTGACCCCCGCTGTACCAAACGTCCTGACTATGAAATCCCTTTTGCCGCTGCCTTTGATCTGCTGGAAACCCTGCCCGGCGTAGACGAGCGAATTGCCTTGTCAGGCTTCAGCTTCGGCGGGTTCGTCGTCAATCGCGTTGCAATCCACGAGAAACGCGTCAAAGCCCTCATTCCTGACAGCCCGATCATCAACACGGATCTCATGGCACGTCGTTTCTTTGACCGCTTCCCGGACTGGGTACCCACTTGGCTGCGCCGCAAGCTGCTGCGCGCCAGTATGCAACGTAAACCGATGACGAAAGCCCTGCTCGAATATTCCCTGCATACTTGGGGAATCAAGGGTGATCTATTTGATTTCATTGAATCGGGGCTATCCAAACCAATGGTCATCACCCAAGATCTACACAAAATCACCTGTCCAGTGCTGGGATTAGTCAGCGATCAGGAAGGTCCTCTGCTGCTGGAACAGGCCAAACAATTCATTCAGGGCGTGGAGGCAGAGAACAAACAACTGAGGATTCTGAATTTGGCGAAAGATGGCACCGATGATCATTGCCAGCTGGATAATTTCTCCCGCGCTGGGCAGATCATTTACGACTGGCTGGACGAGGTATTCTCAATTTAGGCGTTGGCCATGATTTCTTGCGCAGGGGCACAGCATGCTGCGCCCCTGCTACAACGATGGAGCCCGCTTGCCTCGCCCCTCCTGCTCCTAAAAACATCTATTCTGGATTTAAGCACATCACCAATCAGTTTGGAATACATGGCGAAATCGGCATCTGCCAGAACGATATCGCCCATACCTGGGTGTTCCAATCCACGGAAATAAAATATACCGGCATATTCCGGGTCAATTTCAATGGCACACGTAAAATCTTCAATTCCGCCTCTGATAGTCTGGCAAACCCCCAGTCGCGTGGTTTTTTTCTCTGCCGCCAATCCGGATAAGGCGTTGCCGGGTGTCGTATTGACAAACCTGTCAGAATGTTCAACAATTAGATTGTTCCCCACCAAACAAGCCTTCCCTTCCAACAACCTTCATCCTCCAACCACCTGATCCAACTCCGCATTTCACCCTGTCCTTTCCACCCCGTGCTATCTTTTTTATTCTGAACGGATATTGTTAATAGAGAATTCTCTAAACAGGATCAAAATGGACGATAAAACTGCGGTTTCTCAAATCAAAAAAGGTGATCTAAGCGGGCTGGAAGCACTGGTAAGGTGCTACCAGATCAGAGCGGTACATGCTGCCTTTCTAATCCTGCAAGACCGGTCGTTGGCCGAAGACATCACGCAAAACGCATTCCTGAAGGTGGTCGATAAAATCGGTCAATTCGATGAACAGCGCCCCTTTGCTCCCTGGTTTTTCAAAATCATCGTCAATGACGCGGTCAAGACTGCACGAAAGCAAAACCGGCTATCCAGACTGGATGAGGAGTCAGATGAAGAGGCGCAAACAATCGCCAAGTGGCTGGTTGACCCAAACCCCACCCCGGAGCAGCAGGTGGAGACCATTGAGAATGAAAACAGCCTGCGCAGGGCCATTCGCCTCATTTCGCCGGAACAAAGAGCGGTGATCGTGATGCGTTATTACCTGGGTATGGACGCAAAAGAAATATCCGCCAGGCTTGAAAGACCGGTCAGTACCATCAAATGGTGGCTGAGAGCTGCCCGAATACGACTCGCCACGCTGCTTCAACCCGCGAAGGATACCAGAGCTTCAGCACAGGAGGTATGTGATGAAAAAGGAACATTTGCAAAACAGGTTGCAAAAACTGGCGGAAAATGAGATCCCGTCCGCTTCGATTGACCTCTGGCCCGGCCTGAGCCAGCGCCTTATGGTGAGAAAGCGCGCATTTCCAGAACAAGGAGTGCCAAAAATGAAAACATCTGTTTTATTACCCCGATGGGCTGTTATGACGGGCATCACCCTGGTTTGCTTGCTGACTCTGCTTTTTGCCACCCCACAGGGTAAGGCCCTGGCGCAGAATATTCTCAATTTCTTTTACCGCAGCCAGGACAACCAGCAACCTGTCATGGTGGTTGAAGCCGGTTTACAAGATCAAACGAAAGAACAGACCGGGCCTCTCCAACTTGAGGAAAGCAGTGAGATCACACTTTCAGCAGAATGCGGCCCACTGTTGTCACCAGGTTGTGCGCTGAAACAGGCCCAGGAAATGGCGGGATTCAACCTGCTGCTTCCCGACAATCATCCCGAAGGGATGGCCTTTTCTGGCGCAGCCACACTACCCAACGGTGCATTGGTGAAATACGAAGGGCAGTACGGTGTACTGTTGCTGGCTGAAAGCCTGCCCGATGATCAAGCGGCGCAAACCTGGAAGATCGGTCAGGATGCCGAGGTTGTAAGCGTTACCGTGCGCGGCCAGCCTGCCGAATACGTTCAGGGTGGTTGGACTGGACTGGGCATCAGTGATGAAAATATGAACTGGGATGAAAACCTTCCCACGCGCACATTGCGCTGGCAGATGGATGGAGTCGAATACACTCTGGTCAACTTCCCCGCGCAATCCGCCAGCGGCCCGATCGGGCTGGAACTGGCAGCGCTGCAGCTGCTGGCAGAGGGAATCACCGGCGGTGTACAGGCCAGTGTCCAGGCAAGCAGCGGCATCAGCCTGGCTGAAGCTGAAGCGCAGGCCGGATTTGCCTTCCCTGAGCCGGGTTGGACTCCCGCAGGCTTTGCCGCCCGAAAAACAACCTACGACAGCCAGCACAACGCGATTTGCCAGTATTATTTCACCAACGCAGATGTTCCCCAAACCTCCCCTCTGGTGATTGGCAAAAGCGGTTGGGCTTTTCCTGCTGTTGAAGAATTACAAACCAACGCAACATATGACGGCGAAGAGGTTAACATCGCAGCTTTCCAGCAGGTCTTGGAAATTCCCGGCGCGGCTGGCGGAACAGGCTTGTTTCTCGAGACCGGGTTACAGGTGGATGCATTCTGCGGCGGTTCCCCCACCACGGCCAACCGGGCCTTGCTGTGGCAGAAAGGCACTCACACTTACGCACTCTTTGCCCCGCTGGACGCCAACGATGGGCGCGGTTTTGTGACCATGCAGGAAATGCAGCGCCTGGCCGAAAGCCTGAATGGCTCGCACGCCACAGCGGACGCAACTGCCGCGCCCGACCCCGAACGTCTACTTTCGGTGAAAGACGTCGAGGAGTTTAACGGCTTGAAAATCCTCCAGCCCGCGTTCATGCTCTCCAACGTATACTTCGATCACATCACCACCAGAAGTCAGCAAAGAGAGACCGGAGCAATTGTGACCTATTACGCCGGACAACCGGTAGGGGATGGACGAACCTATCACATGAAGGTTATTCAGACCCCCGATTCGGACCAAACGCTGGCAAATCTTGCGCTTGCTGGTGGCTATGAGGATGCCTCAGTGAACGGCAAACCTGCCATATACCAGGCTTCATGCTGGGATTCAACCAATTTACTGTACGGAAACGAATGCCGCCAGTTCCTGACCTGGTTTGATGGGAACACGCAATACGACCTTGAAGCCTATTTCCCCGGCATGGTCCCGCGAGAAACCTTCTTTGCCATCGCGGAAAGCATGCGGTAAACCATTCAGAAAATTACACAAATAAACGCTCCGGGAGAAACTCTCGGAGCGTTTATTTGATTTGAAGGAAGCAAACACGGGTTCAGAAATACTATTGGTTGAGACCGGTCGACCGGAAACCATCCCGCAATGTCACGCCCCGCGTTTCAACCAGTGGGTCCGCGTTGGGGGCGCAGGGAAAAGGATCGTACCAGCATTCGTTATAAGCTTCAGCGCACCAGATGGTCAAGTTCCGCAGCTCGCAGGGCACAGTGGTGAGCTGGACATAATCCCGGGGCAGCAACATTCGTTCCCCCAGGGTTCCCGGTTCAAACGAACGTGCCAGCACGGTAACCTGATAGACCAGCAAGCCCACCACCACCCAGCCAATCAGGATGCTCTTCCTGAAATCCAGCACCCGCCGCAGGACAACCACCAAAGGCAAAACGACCATGACCATCGCGGAGATCACAAAAGCGTATCCAAAGCGGAAATCCGGAGCGGTGAAAAACCAGAAAGCCAACCCGGCATAGACCATCACAAAAGCGTAGGTGTAGGATGATACAGTCTGGATCACCGGTCGGGCAGCCTTGCGGAACACGGCTGCCGCCAGCAGGTACACCACAGGCGCGGCGGTAACCAGGCCCAGCATGGCTTTTCGGTTGCGGCTCAATTTGGAAAACCACACCCCGGCCCATTTCGCCAGCGGCATCTGGAGCACTTCACGAGCTTCCCGTCCCGATATCCTGGCCCAGGCCATAATGATATCCTGTTCCGCGACGGCAATTTTCAACGGGATTTTCCAATCCACATTGAACAAATCCAGTTCTGGCCTCGGGTATACCAGGTATCCCGAGAGGATCACATTGCGGGCCAGCCAGGGCAGCAGAACCAGCGCGCCAATCCCGGCCAGCGCGGGCAGGTCATTAAATCTATTTTGCCTGAACTTCCACCACAGCAGGTAGATTCCGACCAACAATATTGGAGCAGCAGAAAGCTTTATCGTAATAGCAAAACCGGACAGGCCCAACAAGATTTCAGGCTGCAAAGGATAAGCTTCACCGCCCTTTTCCAGAAATCGCAGGAACTCCAGCAGGATAAACCAAATCAACAATGCGGCAGGTAAATCCGTCCCCGGAGAGGAAATTTCTGAGGCGAAAACCCAGAACGATACCGGTATCAGAAATATTTTCAAAATATCGCTGAGCTGGGCTTCGCGGGACACAAAACGGAACAATCCTTCGAACAGGTATCCCAGAAAAACCACAAAGAACACACTGCCCAGAAGATGAAAAGAGAGCACATCCAGGTACTCAAAGCTGAACAGGGCATTGCTTACCAGCCAGCTTGAGTTAAAAGCCAGACGGGTATGCAGATTACCTAATCCAGGCACAGCCGGATAGGTCTCGATCCAACGGATGGCCTGGGCATGGTAGATTCCGGTATCCGGGTTGGCCGGTTTATGGGTCGCGTTCTCCAGCACAGTCACCACGCACACCACTACCAGCAGCCAGGCAGCCACTCTCAGAACATCCTTTGATAGAGATAAACGAATTTGGGGAAGATGGTTTTCTTTCAGGAAGAACCACGCGATCACCAGCGCGCCTCCGGTCACCAGCGCGGACGCTTCAAGGTTGATGCGGATCACCAGCGACAAGAAAGAGGTCAGCGTGGTCAGCACTGCCAATCCAACCACCCAAATCACAGGAAACGAAGGCAGCTCGTGCCCGTTTCGCTTGAGAAGGCCCAGAAGTATTTTAAGGAACGCCCAGCCGTACAGAGCGGTTACGCCAAGGGTATATGTCCAGATCAAAATTATCGCCAGCAAAGTGTCACCGCCCCGGTTGAATTTTATGGATCTGCATGATAGAAACGCCGTCTACTATAATCTGGTAGTCCGGCGGATTATTCCGGCTTAAATCATAGGCGATTTCATCATAAAACCCGGATCGGGTCACAAACATGACATAGACCGGTCCCTCTTCTCCGGAGATACTGCCCGGGTCCTCCCCATCCAGTATCTGAATATCCGGGCGGAGATACAGCGGGCCGGTGATCTGCGCCAGCCAATCGGCAACCGGCACATAGAGACTGGCGCCCTGCTCCGCATTCTCGCTCAACCAGTCCATTCCCTTGCGGTAGCTGGAAGCCCAGTAATCCGTCACTTCAAAATCACCGAACACTCCCCGCGCTCCGGAAAGCCCACCGATCAGCCGGTTATAGTAAAGGTATTCATACTGGTTGTAAACTCGCTGGATGCCAACTAAATTGAAAACCAGTACCACAAGCACAGCTGATTTTAGCCCCATCTCCAGAGCGACCCTGCCCTTCGCCACTAACCTCGGCAAAGCCGACGCCCCATATCCAGCGATCAACACCGCCGCGGGCAAAAACTCCATGAAATGCCGGATGCCGTCAAAATCCACCATCCCCGGCAGCGATATTCTCAAGATGGGAACCACCAGCCACACCAGCAGCAGCCGCCAGATAAAACGCTCCTCGCGAAAAACCCGGATCGCGACCAGCACAATCCCGATGACCAGCAAGACCAGCATCCACTCCGGCATGGTCACAATCACCTGGAGCGAAGAGCGCCAGTTCCAGGCGGTCCGCCCTTCCTGCACCCCTCGCGCGAAGATGAAATCCCAGTACATTTTCACCCGTTTGGGGTCGGCATACAGGTACGGCCAGGTGATGAAGTAAAACGCCAGGCCGCTCAGCCCCATGATGAAATAATGACTCCAACATTGCTTGAGGTGGAGCAGGACCTGCTTAAATGACCGCAGGGAAAACCCTATCGGCCACACCCCCAGCACCAACACCACCGGCAGGAAGACCGCGTTGGCCTTTGTACCCAGCGCGCAGCCGAACAGGATTCCCACCACAAGCGCGTATATCCGGTCTGGCTTTTCGTACCACAGGACATAAGCCATGATGGTCAGGCTGTAAAAGATCAACTCAGGGATATCCTTGGGATTAAAGTGCATATCACCCCAAAACCGCGGGAATACACCCAGCAATACCACCGCGGTGAACGCGGCGAATTTCCCCAATCTGGGCGCGGCAAAACGGTACATAGCCCACAGAAAAACAGCTGCCAGAATAATTTTCAAAACATGGAAACCATCCACAGGGTCCATCCACCCCAGCCGGTAAGAGAAAAGGTACATGGTGGCCGCGGAGAGAATATCCACCACGGGCGGATAGTGGTAGGGATGGTCATGATATGGAGAGATGAATAAATACAGCGGCAGTTTCTTCAGACCGGCCAGATCGGCTTTGAAATCCAGATACTTCTCAGAAAAACTGGTGAGATAACGCAGATAGCGCTCGCCAAAGAAGAAATTGCCCAGGCCTTCATCCCAGGTCATCCCGTAATTGGGCAGGGTGGCAATCCCAACCACCAGGAACACCAGCACAAACCCCAGCACCAGTCCGTCGGCGTGGCGAGACAGCCAGCCAGCCCAGCTTTCTAACCTGGCTGGAAAATCAATCAATCGATCAGTCTGTCTACCAGGGGTGACAGTGGAGGTGTTTTCCTTCATCCCGCTCAATTTCGCAATGTTTTACCAAGAATGGCGTCTGTCATACGCGCAAGCCGCGCCACAAATCCGACATCGTGCACCCGGATGATGTCCGCGCCGCGCAGGATTCCCACACAGACGGCCGCAGCTGTCCCTTCCAGGCGCTGGTCGGGAGGCAAATTCAAAGTATACCCAATGAAGGATTTTCGCGAGGGGCCCAGCAAAACCGGGTATCCCAGGGCGGAAATCTCATCCAGATGGTTCAGCAGTTCCAGATTCTGTCCAACAGTTTTTCCAAACCCGATTCCCGGATCCAGAATGATCTCTTTATCCCGGATTCCAGCCGCGTGTGCCATGGAAACACTTTCCATCAGTTCTTTCTTCACATCTTCTAGCAAATTATCATATTCCATGCCCACATATCGCCCGCCCAGGCTTTCCTGAAGCCGCGCATTTCCGGGTTTGCTGCGGTTGTGCATCAAAACAATGGGGACTTTGTGCCGGGCGACCACAGCAGCCATGGCAGGGTCCGCCCGCAGCCCCCACACATCGTTCACCCAATGCGCGCCAGCCTGGAGCGCGGCCTCGGCTACCCGTGCTTTATAAGTATCCACAGAGATCAGCGCGCCGAGATCAGCCCGGGCCAGCGCTTCAACCACCGGCACGACCCGCTCCAGCTCCTCCTCTTCCGTCACCAACTGCGCCCCCGGGCGGGTGCTCTCCCCACCCACATCCAGAATATCCGCGCCGGCCGCGGTGAAAGACCGGGCCAGTTCCAACGCGGCCTGCACCGCGTCCACGCCCTTCAGCAAGCCATCGCCAGAAAAGCTATCGGGAGTCACATTCAGGATTCCCATCACATAGGTGCGGGAACCCCAAGCCGGACCAAGCGCTTTAGTTGCCATCAGTTATACCCTTTCAACCCATGAAACCACGACCAGTTCATCCGTAGGCCATGAAATCAACAGCCCGTTATCTACACTTCTTTTTTCTAATTGATCAATCAGGTGATTTAACCGGTTCAAGACTTTGCTGCTGCCAAAGAGATCAACCTCCAGAATTTGCGCTTCCGGGAAAAGTTCTGAGAAAGCGTCCTGAACCACACCAGGTTGCAATTGCAGCGAGATCAATTGGATCTCTGAAGGGTGTCTTTTATTCTTTGTGATCTTTTCCAGAATTTGATGATTGAGACTATTCAGGTTTTGGCCCGCACCGCCCAATTCCCAGCGCCCAATGATCCGCGCCCGTGGCAGTAAGTTATACCGCCCGACCGCTTTCGGCGAAGCCAATAGAACAGCTGACCCATCCGATTGACCACTTTGAGCGATCACTGCTAAATCACAATCCCCCACCATGATTGACCGGCTGGCAGCATGCAGCACATAGTGCGGCGAACCGGCCAGCTCAGACCAGGCCAACAACGGCTTCTGTTCGGATATTTTCAAAATGCCGGCACTTACAGCGCCGGATAAGCTTTTTGAATCCCCACTTATCCAATGTACCTGATCCACCCACGCCATGCGCGCCGCCCCCTTTTTCAGCAGGGCAGAGATCAGCGGGTGTTCAATCATCTGTTCTGAACCGGGGGCGAATGTTTCGTCAGAATACTGGAGAGAGGCCCCGGCGATCCAATAAACTTCTGTCATAGGGTGTTTATCCTCTTCGCAAAACATTCAACATGTCAGCCAGCAAGCCATAAGCCGTGGTATCCGGTCCCGGATCGCTTTCCAAAATGCCCAACCCCGGAAGCACGTCCGTTTTAAACTGGACAAAAGAGCTGGTGCCGCTCACGCTGAACAGCGGAGAATCCGGGAGGACGCGCTCTGGGGCAACTTTCGCGACAAGCTGGTTTGCTTCCCAACCTGCCCGGCATACCAGTTTCCATTTCTCACCTGCCGTTCTGGCCTCAGCGACCATCGCGGGGGTGATCTTTCGGATGCCTTCCCGGTCTATCTGATCCGGTGTAAGCAGCTGTCCCATCAGGACAGTCGCAAGCGCGGCCACTTTTACGGCCGCGTCCCAGCCATCCACGTCACCGCTGGGGTCGGTCTCGGTGATGCCAATCGACTGCCCGTATTGAATAGCCTGTTCCAGCGTCTCTCCCGTTTCCATTCGCTCCAGGATCATATTGGTGCAGGAGTTCAAAATCCCAAAAAATCCCTGTACCCTGGCTGCTGGAAGCGCCTCACGAAAAACACTGAATATCGGCGCGCCATCCATCACCGCCGATTCGAATAAAAACCGCAGCCCTTTGGCCGCCGCGAGGTGGCTCAGATCCTGATAGGCATGTACCACCGGCCCTTTGTTGGCCGTGATAACGTGCATACCCTGCTCCAACCCCATCCGCAGATAGTTAACAGCGGGTTGGCCGGTATGGTAATTGACCGGAGTGTTCTCAAACAGGAAATCCGCGGGGCATTTCGCGATAAACTCCTCGACACTGCCTGAAAACACCTGCCCGCCTTCCAGCGAATCCAGCGCGGCGCCCTGTTCGATCTGACCGGCCAGAAACTCAGGCGCCAGTCCCTGCGGGTAGATCACCATCCCATGACGGGCGGTAGCCACGCCATAAACGGAAAATTTCAAACCGTCCTGTTCCAATAACCCGGTCTGTTTCCGGGCAAGCAAACGAACAAAAGCTTTTCCAACGTTTCCAAAACCGATCAAAGCCAGGGAAATTGTGCGCATAAAACCTCCCGCAAAGAATATATATTGGGGCTAAATTGGATTGTACCAGTGATTCCGTGTTAAATGGGAGGCCAGGGATATGGGCGGCGGGTCGGGTCAGGGCGCGGGAAACACCTTGTTTCAAGCAGCCTGTCAGCCCGCTCAACCAGCGCTGATAACTCTTCCGGACTCAGGAATTTAAGCAGCTGACGATAGATTTCTTTCTTACGCTCCAGAGACAACCTGAACCGCCGCACATCTGCCACAATTCCTTCAGGAAATTGTTCTCCCGCGAAATCCCAAACCACAGAGCGCAGCTTGTCCTGCGCATTAAAACAAACACCGTGATCGATCAAAAAAAGCCTGTCATTTGCCGCGTCCAGCAGAATATGGCCGCCCTTGCGGTCGGCATTGTTCACCAGCGCGTCAAACATCACCACCGGTCGCAGCCGCTGGCGGTCTTTTTCGGTAAAGTGAAAGTAGTGATAATTGGGGTCATGCTCAATGTACAATTGGATGGAGCCTGGACCCAGGGGCGCGTTGATCCGGAAAACTGTCGCGGGAACCAGATTCCAGCCAAGCGCTTCACTGACCAGGTACGCCGCCACCTCGCGTTTTGCCAGTGTTCCCTCCGGAAAATCCCAAAGGGGTGTTTCCCCCTTCACTGGCTTATAAACAACCGCCAGCACTTTATCCTCAAAACACAAACGGGTCAGAAAAGTGTAGTTGGAACTGTTAACAAACTGGCCCTGCAGATCCAGCGCGCCTTCCTGTAAAGCCTTTAGAACAAATTCTTTTTCCATAAATTGGCGCCTGCCAGTGCGGCATCAACCTTCAGATAAAGCCTTGCCAGAAAAAGACTCAGTGCTTGTGCCCATTTTTCTTCAGACAGAAATGTCCTTCTGGTTCCTCTGGCTCACCGCAGTAAGGACAGATCGGGCGTCCACGCGAGACCACTTCGATCCCCCAGCGGCTCAATGCCAGCAGTTGGGAACGGGTGATCCAAAACCGGACCACACTGGCCTCTTCCGGATCATTCCCCTCACCGAGCATTTCTCTGGCGAGCAGCACCACCATGTCCCGGTCGTTATCGTAAGCCAGCCCCAATTCACTGGCCCGAAATAATGGGTCGACTGGGGGATGAATACGCATCTGCTTCTCTTGATATTCCTCAGATGCCGGGGGTAAATCGGGATAGCGCTGGGATATTTCGGCCAGGAACCGCTCTGTACCTATGGAAAGCGTTTGGATCTGCATCTTCTCAACAATCAGCGTGGTAACCTGATCCCCCTGCCAGGCTTGAATATAGAAAACCCGGCTGCCGGGCTCTCCAATGGCGTCCGTTGTGATATGGGATACTGGATCAATATGGATATCTTGGTGAGGCATAGTTTGGAAAACCTCCTGGTTGAGTGTAGTATACCAGAGATGCAGTTATTGATCTTCCAATTGTATCAGGGCTGCCTCTCGCCATTGAGCGCGTTCCACGGCATTATTTTTCCCCAGTACTTCCAGCAGGAGTTCCGCCAACGCGCCGGGGTCGCCGGTCGTAATAAACCGGTCGTGGTTAACCTCTTCAGAAGTGAAGGATTGCGCTATCCGGGCAACCTGACGCGCCACAGCCGGCGCCGGATCAATCACCCGCACCCGCGGGCCAACAATGTCCTGGATTAATGGAATTACAAATGGATAATGGGTGCAACCCAACACCACCGTGTCAATTCCTTTTTCCAGCATGGGACTCAGCGCTTTCTTCAGAATCCTGCGCGTCTCGCTGCCATTTAATCTGCCAGCCTCAATCTCAGGAACCAGACCGGGGCAGGTATCCTGCAGGATATGCACGCCCCGCGCGAACCGTTCCACCACCGAAGCGTAAAGCTGGCCCTGAAACGTAGCCGGGGTCGCCAGCACTCCCACCACACCGGTCCGGGTCGATTCAGCGGCAGGCTTAACAGCTGGTTCCATCCCCACAAAAGGAACTGAAGGATATTTCGCGCGTAAATCATGCAAAGCGGCGGCGGAAGCCGTATTGCAGGCCACTACGATCATCTTTGCCCCCTGCGCCAACAGAAACCGCGTGATCGCATCTGAAAAACCACGCACCTCATCCAGGGTGCGTGGTCCGTAGGGTACATGAGCCTGATCGGCCAGGAAAATTATTGGAGATTGGGGGAGTTGGCGACGGATGGCACGGACAACGGACAAACCACCAACACCTGAATCAAAGATCCCAATTTGCGCCGGGTGGAGGGTCGGGTCTGTCATAGTCAGCTCATTTTGTCAGGGTTTCGATGCAGATTCAACAAAAGCGGCGAATAAAGCCAGCATTTCCGCAGAATCTGGCATACATTCAGGATGCCATTGTACACCAATTCCAAAGGGATGGCCGGAAATTTCAACCGCTTCGATTAACCCATCCGGAGAGAAAGCTGTTGGCACCAATCCCGGCGCGATCCGGTTTATTGCCTGGTGATGGAAACTGTTAACCTCCAACCGGTCTTTCCCCAGGATAGCGCGCAATCTACTATCCGGTTGGATATGGACGGGATGCGCCAGAAAATCTCTGGGCCAACCTGGATAACGATCATGCCTGATTTCACGGGAGAACTGGTCTTCAATATCTGTATACAGCGTACCCCCCAGAGCGACATTGATTACCTGAAGACCGCGGCAGATGCCAAACAAAGGTAATTCCTTGCGTACCGCCAGCCTGGCAAGCGCAAGCTCCAGTTCGTCCCTGCCGGGCGGGTCTTCCGCGATGCGGATATGCGGTTTTCCTTCAAAATAACGCAGCGAGATGTCTCCGCCGCCGGTCAGCAGCACACCGTCAAGCCGGTCCACCAAAACTACCAGCGCATCTTGAGGAACCCCAGTCGGCAGCAGAACCGGTATTCCCCCAGAACGAAAAATAGACTGTGCATAAACATCATGCACAGTATAATCGCCAGCTGAGGTTTTCGATGTGGTAACGCCAATGACAGGAGTTTTCATCTTCCTCTTTAGAAAATAAAAAGGGCGCAACCTCGGCGCAGGTTACACCCCTCAGGTTTCAATCTTTTCCGGATCTTAAAACTTTTGCTTCAGGCGCGCGCGTTTGCCCGTAAGACCGCGCAGATAATAAAGACGGGCTCGACGAACTTTGCTGTGGCGTTCCACCACAACCCGGTCAATTCGAGGAGAACGGGTCAGGAAGGTTCGCTCTACGCCAATGCCGTTGCTGGCTATCCGGCGCACTGTGAAGGTTGAAGTTCCGTTTTCATTGCCATGTGTATACAGAACTGTTCCCTTAAACTCCTGAATACGTTCACGGTTGCCTTCTTTAATCTTTACGTGGACACTGACAACATCACCAGCACGCAGATCAGGTACATTTGGGTTCGCCGCGGGTTCAACTGCTTTCAAAAAATCGCTCATCACTACCAATCCTTATAACGGGAATTCCGTAAATTATTTCATATTGCCACATCACCTCTTTCGAGGCGAGGTCAGATTATAACATAACCTTTTACGCGAGTAAAGGCAAATTTTCTGGCAATTTAGAAATCTATCCGCCAGAGGTTATTTTTCGACGGCTGATCGCCGAATCAACTGCCAGTTGTAGTTCTTCAAAATTGACCGGCTTGAACACATATCCATCCGCGCCCAACCGGATCACCACTTCCACCTGAATCTCAGCGCTCTCGGAAGAAACTATCAATACGGGGATATCATTCCAGTTCGGCCTTCCACGCACGATCTTCAAAAATTCAATACCAGATACCTCCGGCATATTAATATCCAGGAAGAGGATATCCGGCCGGTCTCCCATTATCAAGGCAGCCGCGGCATCCCGAGCGCTTAAAAAAGCCCGTGTTTCATAGCCCATCAGATTAAGCATCATGCACAGCGCTTCTCTCAGGTTTTTATCATCATCCACAGACCAGGCAACCTTCTTCATCCTCTTTACTCCAGATGGGCCTTAATCGAATACGCGACATCCTGATTGATCCCAGGAACTGCGGTTAATTCTTCAAGACTGGCATCGCGGATTTTGCTGACGGAACCAAAATGAACCAGTAAAGCTTTCCGGCGTGCCGGGCCAATCCCTGGTATCGCTTCCAGCTGAGAGGCCAGTCCCATTTTTGTGCGGCGGGCACGGTGGGCGGTAATCGCGAAGCGGTGGGCTTCATCGCGGATTCGCTGCACCAGATACAAAGCCTGGGAATGACGCGGCAGGATCAGGGGATCGCTTTTCCCTGGCAGAAACAGTTCCTCATTCTGTTTGGCCAGACCGGCAACCGGGACTTTTTCGAACAGGCCAAACGCTTCCAGAACAGTGACCGCCCGGCTGAGCTGTCCTTTTCCGCCATCCACAATCAACAAATCCGGCAGCATCGCGAAAGAAGGGTCTTTCTTCTCCCCAACAGCCGCATTCTCCTGGGCGGCCTGCCACCTGCGGAATCGTCTGCTGAGAGTCTCTTCCATACTCGCGAAATCGTCTGGCCCCACCACCGATTTGATATTGAATCGCCGGTAAAGTTTCTTGTTGGGAACACCTTGCTCAAACACCACCATGCTGCCAACCGCGTAAGTGCCTTGAGTGTTAGAAATGTCATAACACTCAATCCGGTTGAGCGGTTCGGTGAATCCAAAGGCTTCCTGTAATTCCGCCAGCGCCTGACTTTGCCGGTTCGTGTCTGCTTCCCACTGCGTCCGCAAAGCGCGCAGCGTCTCCAGCGCGTTTTCGGTCGCCATCTGCACCAGCTCTCTCCGTTTTCCTCTGCGCGGAACCTTCAATTCAACCTTCTGGCATTTTTGCCGGGTGTTCAACCACTGCTGGATGATCTTTGCCTCTTCCACCTCATTGGGTAAAAGCACCTGGCCGGGAATGGTGGCCGATTCGGCATAAAACTGCTTGAGAAACTGGGAAATGATCTCGCTGTCCGCCTCATCCTCGGTACCTTCCAGGATGAAGTATTCCCGTCCAATCAACTTTCCGGCCCTGATGAAGAAGATTTGCACGCAGGCTTCACCATCCGCGCGCGCCATCGCGACTACATCCGAGTCAACCTTATCCGTTGAGATAACTTTTTGCCGCTCAACAACCTTATCAATGGCCTGTATCCGGTCGCGAATGGCCGCGGCCTGTTCAAAACGAAGCGCTTCCGAAGCCTCTCCCATTTCATGGTAAAGCCGCTCCACGATCGGTTCGGTGTGCCCGCCTAAAAAGTTGCAAAGGTCATCAATCATTTGGCGGTAATTTTCCTGATCGATCGCGCCAATGCAGGGCCCGGTGCACAGCTTGATATCATAGTACAGGCAGGGTCTTGCGTCCTCCCCGGTGATATTCCGGTCACAGGTCAGATAAGGAAAAATCCGGCGCAGCACGTCCAGAGTCTGGTGGACTGCCCACACGCTTGTGTAAGGGCCGTAATACCGCGAACCATCTTCAACCATCCGGCGGGTCACGGTTACTTTAGGGAACGGGTCAGCCCAATGCACTTTGATGTACGGATATCGCTTATCATCTTTTAAACGGATGTTGTAGCGGGGACGGTATTTCTTGATCAGGTTCATTTCAAGGATCAAAGCTTCAAGCTCTGATCCGACCACAATCCACTCAATATCTTCAATGTGCCGCACCAGCTGACCGGTTTTCACATCCAGCTCCGCGGAACTGTGGAAATAGGAACGCACCCGGTTGCGAAGGTTGATCGCTTTCCCCACATAAATGACTTTACCTGCCTGGTCCTTCATCAGGTAACAGCCGGGTTTATTCGGGAGCGTATCCAAAATTCCTTTTAATTTATCTGAGATTTCTTTCATTACCATGCTTTTCTAAACCGGATCCTGGTTTCTCATCAGATTCTTCATGAAAGATACAGGATCGCGCCAACACAGGAGGATAATCTTAAAATCAGGAACATTCACTTTGAGCTGCGTTCCTGTGTTCATTCATTAAATTGTATAAGAGATGACCAGCTAAGACGGGTTTGGGAAATGAAGTGAGCATCAATGTTTGCTTTAATTATTATAGACCAGTCTGCGGTGATTTAAGACAATTGGAAACCACCTTACAAAATCGTAATCCCTTCACCTTCAACCACTTCCCCGATCTCCCAAACCGGCTGTGCCATCTCAGACGCACGCCGCCTGAAATCATCCACCCGGGCCGAGGGCACCGCCAGCAGTAAGCCGCCGCTGGTTTGTGGGTCATACAACAACATTTCAAGCGGTTCTTCAAAGTGCTCCGGCAGTTTCACGGACCCGCTGTAATACATCCGGTTGTCTGCCGCACCACCGGGAAAAGTGCCCATGGCCGCGTAACGTGTGGCAGATTCCAGTATAGGAAGCTGTTCAAACCACAGCCGGAAGCCAACTCTGCCGGAATTCGCCATTTCAAGACCATGTCCCATCAGGCCGTATCCGGTAATATCTGTGCCTGCAGCTAATTCAAATTCCACGGCCAATTCAGCCGCACCCGCGTTCAGCCTGGACATCCATTCAATCACCTCTGCCACATCTTCCGGGTGTGCTTTTTGCTGTTTCAAAGCGGTGGTGACAACCCCAAAACTGAGCGGCTTGGTTAGTATCAGCCGGTCTCCAGGGCACGCCCCGGTTTTGGTAAGCATTTTCCGCGGGTCCACAAATCCAAGAGCCACCAGCCCATATTTGGGTTCTTTATCCTGTATGGTATGCCCGCCCGCGATCACCACCCCGGCCTCTTTTGCTTTCTCGGCACCGCCCCGAATAATTTCCGTAGAAACCTCAAGAGGGAGATCAGGAGGCAGCGCGGCAATGTTTAAAGCCAGGAAGGGCCGCCCGCCCATCGCGTAGATATCTGACAAACTGTTGGCAGCCGCGATCGCGCCATAATGGTATGGATTGTCCACCACCGGCGTGAAGAAATCCGTCGTCATTACAATGGCGCGGTCCTCAGCGATCTGCCATACAGCAGCGTCATCCGGCACATCCATACCGACCAGCAAATCTGGAAAGTTCTGCGACGCATAAATATCTTTTATCGGGCGCAGCACGTGCGCCAGCGCGTCAGCGCTCAGTTTCGATGCTCAACCCGCGCAGCTGGATAAACTCGTGAGGCGGATCTGTTTTCCGGAGGGACTGTGTGAGCTCATCAATAAAACACCATCCTGTAAAATACAGCCCGGCACAGGGTAAATTAGCTGTGCCGGGCCTCGTGAACACTAAATTTTATTCAGCCGGCACGGGGGTTACCGTTGTGGAGGGCAAAGGACCAATTTCCGGCAGCGGAAACAGGAATGGCGAATCATTGGGCAGCAGCATCACCTCGATATTGGGAGTGATCTGGTTGATATATTGGTACGTCAGCAGATCCTTATTTCCGGCAATCGCGTCCGCGATCAACAACAGCGCTTCCGCTTCAGCCTCAGCCTCAATAATTCTGGCCTTGGCCCGGCCTTCCGCTTCAATCACAGCAGCGTCTGCCCGACCCTCAGCGACCTGGCGGGCCTGTTCCGCTTCCTGCTTTTTCGACTCAACCACAAAAAAGGCCTGCTGGGCTTGCTGTTCGGCGATTTGTTTCTGTTCCACCGAAGCGGCGTACTCGTCAGAGAAGCTGATATTCCGCAGGACAAAATCCACGAGGATCAGACCATTCTCATTCAATTTGTTCGTCAGTTCTTCGCGGACCATACTGCTGAGCTCTAACCGTTTTTTACTGTAGACTTCCTCTATCTGAAACTGTGAAACCGCATCCCGGATCACACCGCGGGAAAGCGCCCGGATCAAATCAGTTGAATATCGATCCTGCCAGTTAATATGCACCGTCACGACTTCTGCAGCATCAATCTGGTAAATCACCGAGGCATCAATCAGCACTTTCTGCCCATCCGACGTGCGGGCCTCGATGGAGTCATCTCCCCTCGTCTGACCTTCTTCAGGCGCGATGGACATGGTGTAGGTTTGCCTGGAAATGGGATAAGTGATCACCGTTTCCGCGAATGGCAGCACCCATTTCAACCCGGGTTCTAAAGGCTGCTCCCGGTAACCCCTGGGAGAAAAGGCGGAAACCACTACCCCGCGTTCCTCCGGGCTGACAAAGACCAACCCCGCGCTGACAGTGCTGAACACAATTGCCACCGCGACAACCACCAGGATCAGCGTACGCCCGCCGCGCACCGGGTTGTTGCGGGATGCTTGAAAGATTGTGAAAACCAATACGCCCACCACTGCCAACCAGGAAATCAATGCGACACCTTGAAACAAAGTGGCAACGTTCATTTTCTTTTTCTCCTCATAAAACACTATAATTGGGCATTAAACAACGCCCTTGCTATCATCGCGAAAGATATGGTAAGTTTATCAAATTGCTGGAAGAATCCCTGTTGAGCTGTTTCCATATTTCATCGCACCTGATATTATAACTGGAACATGTGTCCAATCCCATCTCCAATAATGACTTTCAACCACTTTACAAGGGATTCTTACAAAACATTAATCATTTCCTGATGAGGAGAAACGCTGTCTTATGAACATTCTCGTGTTCATTGCACACCCGGATGATGAAACCATGCTGGCTGGCGGCACACTGGCGCTGCTGGCGGAACAGGGAGCCTGTGTCCATTACTTATGCGCGACGCGCGGTGAAGGGGGTGAAGCCGGCGACCCACCGGTTTGTTCCCAGGAGCAGCTTGGCGCGGTGCGATCTCAGGAGATGGCCAACGCGGTGAAAGCCTTGGGCGGCAAATCGTTGACTTTCCTGGACTACATCGATCCTAAAGTCGGTCCCGATAACGCGCTGTATCCCTTCGCGGAAGATCTCACGGAAGTGGCGCAGCGAATTACTGATTTTATTCAAAACCTGGGGATCAATGTATTGGTCTCTCACGGCTCTAATGGAGAATACGGACATCCTGGCCACCTGCTCGCGCATCAGGCTGCCCGTTCCGCGATTGAATTACTCGGTGAAAATGCCCCGCTTTTTTACACCTTTCAGGCTTCTTTTCCCGACCATCCCAAACCCCATCTTGCCAACCAGCTGGATGAAGCCCACCTGATTTTAGATATCCAGACCGTTTTGCCCAAAAAGATCGCAGCCGCGCTGTGCCACCGTTCTCAGCACGCCCTTTTTGTCAGGAACACCGAGCGCCGCACCGGAAGAAAAAGCACGGTTCCTGAAGTGGTTATGGCCGTTGAAAGCCTGCGCCGGCAAAACCCTCAAGTGACAGATGGCCGGCTGGACGACCCATTTGCCAATTTATTGGTGCGGTCAAACGCGGTGATCCAGCCGGAAAACTCACATTTCTAGCCAGATTGTCACCGGTCCATCGTTTTCAATATCCACCAGCATGTGCGCCCCAAACTCACCGGCCTGCGTGACAACGCCCTGCTCGCTCATCAATTCCACAAACCGGTCCACCAGCGGGCTGGCCATCTCTGGCGGTGCGGAGAGGATAAATGAGGGACGATGCCCCTTTTTGGTGTTGGCGTAAAGTGTGAATTGCGAGACGACAATTGCCTCACCGCTAACATCCAGCACCGATAAATTCATCTTTCCCTGGTCATCCTCAAAAATCCGCATTCTGGATATTTTATAAGCCATCGCCCTGGCGATCTCTTCTGTATCTTCCGGGCCAATCCCCAACAGGATTACCAATCCCTGGCCTATCTTTGCCACTTCTCTGCCTTCAACAGAAACGCCGCCGCGCCGGACGCGTTGGATAACAGCCCGCATGTTAAACCTCCTCAATCATGATGCGCATTGATTCTTTGAAAATTATACCGAATACACCTCTCAGATACCAATTTCTGATAAGATCTATATATATCTATCGTTCTGAAAGTGAATCAAGACCTGATGAATAAACTCAAAAAACGTCTGATAATTTCCCTGATCACCGGGGCCCTGCTGGGAGTAATCTGCATCATCGGCGGGACAATTCGCGCCGGTGGATTTAAAGGGAACGAATTCTATATCATTGGCATGTGGTACAACCGGATTATCATCGGCCTGGTATTGGGCCTGGCCGCTGAATTGAAGCTGGCTTCTAATCCAGCAAACCGGTATGCGCGGGGGGCCTTATTAGGCCTGGTTGTCAGCCTGGCCTTCTTCATCAGCACCGGAATGCGGGACATCCCGGCATTGATCGCGGGGATTCTTTACGGCATCATCATTGAATTTGTGGCCTACCGGTTTGGCACCGGATAACCCGTTCATTGCTAAATCAGACAGCGCATCCACTCCCGCCAATTCCTGCATCCAACAAAAAGAACCACCTGGAATTCCAGGTGGTTCTTACGATTCAAAACTCAAAATAATCAGCGGATACCAACCGCCGCCCGGACCTCTTCCATGGTCGCTTTGGCAATGGCGCCCGCGCGCTTCGCCCCGTCATCCAGGATCTCCCACACCTGATCCGGTTTACTCTCAAATTCGGCGCGGCGCACCCGGAAAGGAGTGAAATATTCATTCATGTTTTTCGCCAGCATCTTCTTACAATCTACACAACCAATCCCCGCCCGGCGGCATTCCACGTTGACCTGCTCCACTTCCTCCCGCGAGGAGAAAACTTTGTGCATCGAAAACACATTGCACACATCCGGATCTCCCGGGTCGGTGCGGCGAAGGCGCTGCGGATCGGTGACCATCATCATCACGCGTTTGCGGGTCTCTTCCGGGGTGGCGGCGATCTCAATATGGTTATCGAGGCTCTTGCTCATTTTTTGCTGCCCGTCAATCCCAATAACCTTGGGAACCTGAGTGACCTTCATTTGTGGCTCAATCAAAACATCCGTCTGGTAACGGTAATTGAACGAGCGCACGGTCTCGCGCGCGAACTCAATATGCGGCGCCTGGTCAACACCCACCGGAACCAGACCGGCTTTATACAGCACAATATCCGCCGTCATCAGAACTGGATAGCCCACCAGGCCATAATTGACATTGTTGGGATGCTGGCGGATTTTTTCTTTGAAAGTCGGCAGGTCTGTCAATTTGCCCAATGGGGTCACCATCGAAAGAATGGTATGCAGTTCGGTGACTTCAGGGACATAAGACTGAATGAAAATAATCGCGTCTTCAGGACGTATTCCGGCAGCCAGCCAATCTAAAGCCATCTCAAAAGTATTTTGCCTGAGCCCTATCGTGGTTTCCATGGTCGTTAAAGCATGGATATCAACAATGCAATACACACATTCATAATCATCCTGCAGCGCCACATAATTTTGAATCGCGCCCAGGTAATTCCCTAAATGTTGCCGTCCTGTAGGGCGAGCGCCGGAGAACACACGGCCTTTTTTTTCACTCATTTCTTTCCTTCCCGAATATAGTTCTGTACCATAGCTTCCACTTCACCCGGATTCGCGTGACGGTATGTGGATAATTTTGAATACACCAGATCCCCATTAACAGTGACTTCAAACCTTCCCCCATCTGAAGGGATCAAAGTGATCGAATCAATAAATTGCTCAAACTGGTTCAATAAATTCGCTGCCAGACTGACAGCCCGGTCGGTGTAATGTCAAACTGAGCAATATTCAATAGTGAGTTTATAACTGGACATGGTTGACTTCCTTTCTTCAATACTACTCAAATTATATCAATCTTAACTTATTTTTGGTAAAATGCCTTTATGAAGCTATTCCCGCCAGGCATACCGCCTCAAAAACGTCTTTTTGACCTGATCCTGACCATTCCCGGGGTGATCATCCTTTCTCCGGTGATGGCTGCTGTGGCGGTAACCATCTGGCTCTCAGATGGATCACCGGTATTATTTCGCCAGCAGCGCCCTGGTTACAAAGGCCAGATTTTCACCCTGTCCAAATTCCGCACCATGCGCCACGCCACTGGACGGGATGGAAAACCTCTCGCAGACCACCGCAGATTGACCGCACTGGGGCGTTTCCTGCGTTCCGTCAGCCTGGATGAGCTTCCGGAGTTATTCAACGTTTTGAAAGGTGAGATGAGCCTGGTGGGGCCGCGTCCCTTGTTGATTGAATATCTGAACCGTTATTCGCCAGAGCAGATGCGCCGCCATGATGTTTTTCCCGGCATAACCGGCTGGGCACAGATTAATGGCCGCAATGCAGTTTCCTGGCAGGATAAATTCCGGCTGGACGTGTGGTATGCAGATCACTGGTCCCTGTGGCTGGACATTAAAATTCTCTTTTTGACCATCGGAAAAGTGTTCAGGCGGGAAGGGGTTTCACAATCCGGCCAGGCCACCACCCAATATTTCATGGGGAACGATCCCGATCTGAAAGACACCCCCTGAAAGAAGTAGATTATTCCAACGACACACTCAAGGTATAAACCGCGCCATTTTCCAATGCGGGAATCATCTCGGTTACCAGGCGCTGGCGGCCTTCACTGTACAACTCAGGGTTCACATCGGTCACGATCAGCGCAGCGTCCACGACCTGACCACCCTCTCCATTCACCGCGCTGGCAAAGACCTGCCGCAGCGGCTGGGAGACATCCTGAGTCACCGTGGCAGCCCACAGGGGAAGCATCTCTTGCGGTGGGGTCTGCCCTCCCACCAGCACGATCCCTTTGCCTGCCAGCAAAGTGAAAATATCCATCGAAGCAGATTCCGGTGCGACATACAGGGAATAAATCACCAGTTTTTCCAATTCCTCTAACCCATACTGCCAGGAACCGGCATCGCTGTTTGCCGGCATGGCTGCCACCACGGGAAAGCTGGTGTAAGGCGCGAACTGTGTGGCGCAAATCCCGCACAGATACCGTCCACCGTTCTGGAAAGCGACCGAAAGGTTGCCTGCGATTTCACTGTCTGAAGGCAGCAAAGCGCCGGCACGCCAATCCGAAGCGATCAGGGTGGTGAGATAACCTGACAGAAACGCTTCCCGGTCAGGGTGCAGCCGGACAACGCTCAGATTTTCCATTGGCTGCGGGTCCAGCGCGCTGAACACCACAAATTGGGTCTGGGGTGAAGAAGTAACCAGGTTCTCCAGGTCTGCCGGTGACTGTAAAAACACAACAATTCCTGAATCTACATTCAGATTCAGTTCCCCGGATGTGGGGCGCACCTCAAAATCAAACCCGGCTGAAGCAGCCAGTTCGTTTAACACAGATTGAACCTGTTGAAAAAATTGTGGAGATGATTCCTGAGAACCCACCAGGATCACCCGGGCCGGTTCCGGCTCCGGGGTGGGTGTTGACTCAACTAGAGGTAAGGTTGTCGTGGCAATTTTAATTACTGGCTCAGCGGAAGGCGAGGGAGAAACCGGATCGCCCAATCCAGCACAGCCACTGATGATAAACACACCCAGCAGGATCACAGTGAGTATCTTTTGGGAATGATGGTTATTGTTCAAACGCTCCATGTGAACACCCGGCACCTTTGATATTTTCGATAGCGAAATGATATGGCCTCAGTCACTGCTCAGACTCAGGCCATATATTAACATAGTTTCAGGAATTCAGAAAAACATTAGCCTTATCATCGGCTATTATACCAACCCAGT
>Ga0068713_1001764_pt1 | contig 25900 bp, 25 predicted proteins | sample MTBAKSrepl2MetaG_FD_62223 | JGI IMG/M metagenome (GOLD analysis project Ga0068713, IMG submission 62223) | Enrichment culture microbial communities om Arthur Kill intertidal strait, New Jersey, USA, that are MTBE-degrading - MTBE-AKS2 (Arthur... | ecosystem: Environmental > Aquatic > Marine >...
CATATGATCTACAAGACAGACGGGGTGGCTCCTGCCCCCATGGGTTTTGTCCCGGGAGCGGCTGCGGGCAAGGCGAAGGTGGCTGTGGCCAACAGCCTGAACCTGGTGACGGAGCCCGGAGAGTATTATTTCAAGATGATCGTGGAGAACAAGGGCGACACATCGGACAAGCGGACCTTTGAGACGACGTTCAATGTGAGAGATTTCAAAGGCGTTCTGCTTCCCAACCTGCTGAACGATTCCTATCTGAGGATCGGCGTGGTGGGGGAAGGCCTGACGGATGCGGAGGAGGACTCTTCGACGCTTCTTCAGGTGAACTACAGCTCCACGGATTACACCTTCACGCCCAACGGAAGCGGAAGCTTCAGTTCATCGAACACGTTCAACAATATCGCTTTCCCGGCTGTGGTGAGTTTCACAGTGGAAGCGGTGAACGGGCTGAACGTCTATGACACGGGGATCACTCTGAGCCGGACGATCGTCGCGCCGACAGAGGCCCCCTATGCGCTTCACAGCGCCATTGCCCTGGACGGGGAGGGGACGTTCACGATGATCCGCATGGACCATCCGGAATTGGCCGGGCTGACGCCTGTCGAAGGCGCGGTCTTCTATCTGGGCTCTGTGGATTCTCCTGTGAGCTACAGTTCGGAGACTCATAAGCTGGCCCGGTGGAAAGACGGGGCCTGGAGAGAGACAAGGGTGATCGACGAAGCGGGCTATTATGCGGTGTTAAGCGGAAGCCTTCCGCCTCTGAACTTTGAGAACGGGAGCCTGCGGAACAGCCCGAACCCCTTTAACCCGACGACGACGGTGACCTACACGGTAGCGGAGCCGGGGCATGTGGCCCTGAAGGTCTATGACAGCCGCGGGCGTGTGGTGAAGGTGCTGAAGGAGGGGATGGCGCAGTATGCGGGCGAGTTCGAGGTGGAATGGGACGGCCGTGACAGCCATGGCCGGGCTCTTCCCAGCGGGATCTACTATGCGGTCCTGGAAGTAGACGGCCGACGGTTCACCCGCAAGATGGTCATTCTGAAATAGGGGGGAGGAAAGATGAAAAAACTTTTATTGACGATAGGGATTGCGGCGCTTGTTTTGTTTTCAGGCTGCGGCAAGGATTCCGGTTCAGGCCCATCCGGCCCCACGGCAGCGGAGCTCACAGAGGAGGGCTGGATCCTTTATGACACGACCTCCTATGATGAGGCACTGGCGAAGTTTGAGGAGGCCATTGATACGGACAACACCTATTACGAGGCGTATCTTGGCCGGGGGCTGATCTCCCTGGCGGATGCGTCACAGTATTCGGAGACGCTGGCCAACAGCGACCTTCAGAACGTGATCTACAACAACCGGACGGCGATCATCAACGAGGGCCTGGATGAAGAGGTGCTGAACCCGGCGTATGCGGCCATGCTGGGCTACAAGGTGAAGAGCACGGCCAACTTTGCGTTCATCAACACGAACCTCTACACCACGCTGAACAACATCCCGGTATCGTGGGAGTTCATCCATAACAACGGCGATGTGGAGCTGAACGGGGCCATGGTGCATCTGAACCTGGCGGAGATGTATTTCTACTATCCGTCTGCGACATCAACGCAGCTTCAGCGGGCCAAGACCCAGCTGGACATGGTGCGCAACTGGGGAGGATACGTCTCCATGGCGCAGTATCTGAAGGACAAGGCCGACGCTCTTTACAGCCAGATGACCGATGCCGGCCTCTATTCCGACTGAGAACTGACGCCGATCAAGAGAAATGAACCGGGGGGAGCCATCTGCTCCCCCCTTTTTTTCGCGTATTGACGTCATATACCGGGACTGGTATACTTTTTTTCTATGAAAGACACGATGAAAAGAGCAGTCAAGGGGATCATTTTCGATTTTGACGGCACGCTCGTGGATTCCATGCCTCTCTGGCAGGAGATCGATCGTCTTTTCCTGGCTGAACGGGGGCTTGATGTCCCGGAAGGGCTGGGGACGATGATCGCAGGATTCAGTTTCACCGAAACCGCCCGTTATTTCAAAAAGACGTTTGCCCTCAAGGAGAGTGTGGAGGAGATCAAGGAGCGATGGAAAGCCATGAGCCGATCTCTCTATCCGCTCCATGTCACCCTGAAGCCCGGATGCCGCGAGGTCCTGGAAGAACTCGGACGGGCAGGATTCTGTATGGCCATCGGGAGCTCCAATAACAAGGACGTCATTGAGGAGCTCCTGGAACGGGAAGGCCTGCGTTCTCACTTTATCTCGGTGATGACATCCTGTGATGCCGGGAAGGGAAAACCTTATCCCGATCTTTTTCTTACCCTGGCCAGGGAGATGAAGCTTGCCCCCCGGGAGGTCTGTATCATCGATGATATCATCGAAGGAATCCGGGCGGGGAAAGGAGCCGGAATGACAACGATCGCGATCTACGACAAGGGATACGGAAAAAGGAAACTCCTTGAAAAAGAGGCGGACCACTATATAATATCTCTTTACGAGTTACCCCCGCTGCTCGGGGACAGGCCCTTCACCCCATAACAAAAGGAGCTGTGGATTATGTGCGGAGTCATTGGTATATTGAAAGAGGAGGGCGTCCAGTATGATATCGCCCTGGCCCTCCAGGCGATACAGCACCGGGGTCAGGATTCATGCGGGATCGCGACAAAAGAAAATAAAAAATTCTTCCTGGAAAAAGATGACGGCCTTGTCTCTTCTGTCTTTTCACCGTCCACACTGGCCTCATTTCAGGGAAATATCGGAATGGGACATGTCCGTTATCCCACCATGGGAAGTGCCGGGAAAGTCAATGCCCAGCCCTTTTTTGAAAAACAGCCGGGGATCTTTATCACCCATAACGGCAATATCATCAACTATCACGAGCTCAGAAAACATTTCCTCGAAGAGTCTCTCTACCTCACTTCAAGCTGTGATGTGGAGCCTGTCCTCTATGTCCTGGCCGAGGAGCTTATGAAGATCCGCAAATACGGGCATACCACCCAAGATCTCACAGCAGCCCTGAAAAAGACCTACCAGCGTGTCCGGGGAGCTTTTACCGTTGTGGGGATCATGTATCTGGACGGAGAGGACACCATGTTTGCCTGCAGAGACCCTTACGGGATCCGCCCGGGTGTCTGGGGAGAGCAGGACGGGAGTTTCATGGTGGCTTCAGAATCAGTGGCCATGGAGATGACCGGGTTTGACTATCAGGGGGATATCCCTAACGGGTCACTCATGGTCTTCAAAAAAGGCAAACGGCCCATAACCATTGAGATCGAGGTTAAAGAACACCGCCCCTGTATTTTTGAATATATCTATTTTGCCCGGCCCGATTCCATTATCTCCGGCCATTCTGTCTATGACACCCGCCTGGTCCTGGGACGTATGCTGGCAGAGAAGATCAAACGCAAAGGGATCCATGTGGATGTGGTGATCCCTGTCCCCGATACAGCAAGGCCTGCAGCCACGGCCATTGCCGAAGAGCTGGATGTTCCTGTCCGGGACGGGTTTATCAAAAACCGCTACAGCGGGCGGACCTTTATCATGCCTTCTCAATATGACCGTGAGTTTGCCATGCGGCTCAAGCATAACACCATCGAAGGAGAGTTCAAAGACAAGAGGGTCCTCATCGTTGATGACAGTATCGTCCGCGGCACCACGACAAAGCACATCGTGAGCCTCGTAGGGCGGAGTCAGCCCAAAGAGCTTCATATCGGGATCTTTTCCCCCCCTGTCTATTATCCCTGTTATTACGGGATCGATATATCCCGTCAGCATGAACTCATCGCCCGGAGATATGCAGACTGTTACCAGGAGGGGATCACGGCCTTCGAAGAGAAGATGGCTCATTTCACAGGGGCGGATTCCCTCACCTATCTTGATATCCCCGATGTGGCAAAAGCCCTGGGCCAGCCGGTCTGCGCTGCCTGTTTCAACGGAGACTATCCCCTCCCGCTCAAAGAGGATGAACAGAAAAGCATTGAAAACGACCGTGATGAATATCAGAAATGCTGAGCCGGTCATTCTGAAAAAAGGAGCAAGGCAAGCGCTCCTTCTTTTTCACGGTTTTTCCGATGAGCCTGAGACTTTGCGGCCCCTTGCGGAATTCCTTTTTCACCATCTGGATATCGATATCTTCATTCCGCTTCTTGAAGGACACGGCGGGACCATGGAAGAGTTCCGTGATGCCTCTTTTCACTCCTGGGAGGACCAGGCTTGTTCAGTTACAAGGGAACTTTTACACGATTACGAGGCTGTGAGTGTAGGGGGATTTTCCATGGGTAGTCTGCTGGCGATAGAAACAGCAGCTTCGTTTCCGGGGATCAGAACGTGTCTTCTCCTGGCTCCTCCTCTTGTTTTTCCCCCGGCAAGAAGCATTCTCCTGGAGCTCCTTCCGCTGATCAGGATTTTTAAAACGTATAAAGACAAATCTCTTGACCCAGAGGGGGGGAACAAGCATATCCTTGATGAAAAACAGCGCTGTCTCTATCTTCCCCGTTTTCAAAAAGAGCCTCTGAGCGCGATTCGGCAGTACGACCTGTTAAGAAGACGGGCAAAAAGGAAAATAAAATATGTGAAAAGTCCTGTCCTGGCTGTTTTTTCGCTCCGGGACCGTGTGGCTGTAATCAAAAACCGTCTGTTTCTCATAAAAAAAGTCCGGGATATTCCCCTGATGACGCTCACAGTCACTCAATCCGGACATATGCTTCCCGTGGACCGGGACCGGCATAAGTTATTCCTTGTCGTACACGATTTTTTGAAAGGAGGGGATGATGAAAGACTATCATCACTATGAAGAAGAGATCCATGAGTTGAGGGAAGAAATCGAGCATTTTAAATCAGAAAAAGAGCGGGTGCGTAAGATCGTGGGAAGCATCGGAGGGATGCCCACTATCAACACAAGGCTCTTTAACACCGTTTTTCTCATCCTTGTGGTGGCTCTGCTCTTCGCCTCTTTCTTCACAGAAGGACGGGCCCATCTCATCCTCAGCGACATGGCCATCTTTTTTGTCTCCCTTAAAGTCATGTATCTTGTCCATAATGAGGCCAGGGTGAACCATTTCAAGCTCTGGGTCCTGAACTCCCTGGAATGGAGGATCAATGAGATGGCCCGGGAGATAAAAGAGGTCAAAAAGGAGGTCACCGGACGTGAATGAGAAAAGAGAGTTTGTCAGAAAAGATGTGCTGGACCGGTTCCTGCGCTATGTTGCTGTGGATACCACAGCCGTGGAAGAGAGTGATCAAAGCCCTTCCTCAAAAGGCCAGATGGATCTGGCGAATATCCTGGTAAAAGAGCTTGAAAAGCTGGGGTTGACAGATGTGGTGTGTGACTCCTTTGGTTATGTCTATGGAACATTGCCCGCTTCAGAAGGCATCATCAGTTCTTCTGTCACATTCTGCGCCCATATGGACACTTCGCCTTCAGAACCGGGAAAAGATGTCCGTCCGCGCCTCCATGAAAACTACAAGGGAGGGGAGATATCCTACCCTGACGATCCGGAGCTCAGGCTCACCCCTCATGATTCGCCTGATCTTGACGGTTACAGAGGGGATACGATTATCACCGCTTCGGGAAAGACTCTCCTGGGAGCTGATGATAAAGCAGGAATCGCCGAGATCATGACAGCGCTGGCTTGTTTTCAGAGGGATAAAGGATTGCTGCACCCGGAACTCCGCATAGTCTTTACGCCTGATGAGGAGGTCGGCCGCGGGACAGACAAGATCGATCTCAGGCGGTTGGGGAAATACGGTTATACCCTGGACGGAAGCCGTGCCGGTGAGATAGAAGACGAATGCTTCGATGCCTGGAAAGCTGAATTTACCTTTACAGGAGCCAATGTCCATCCCGGATTTGCCAAGGGGAAGATGCTCAATGCTGCGGAGATCGCTGCACGTTTTATCAGCCAGATCCCCGAAGACGAGACACCGGCCCATACTGAAAAACGCGAAGGTTTCTTCCACCTCACCGGCTTTTCAGGAGAAGAGAATCTGGCCCGCTTTGGTTTTATCCTCCGGGATTTTGAAGAGGAGGAAAACAGGGGGCGGATCGCATACCTTGCGCAGCTGAAAGACGCTTTTGAGATCCGTTATCCGGGGCTGGAGATCACCATGACCACAGCCCATCAATACCAGAACATGCTCCGGATCCTTGAACAGCACCCCCGTGTTACAGATCTGGCTGTCCGGGCGGTGGAAAATGTCGGACTGACTCCCCTGAGGGCCGCCATCCGCGGAGGGACAGACGGGGCGCGTCTCTGTTATAAGGGGGTCCCCACTCCCAATCTCTTTGCAGGAGGACACCTTTTTCACTCAAAAAAAGAGTGGATCGCATTGGGAGCTATGGCTAAAGCCGTGGAGACGGTTATCGAACTCTGCCGCCTGTGGAGTGAGGAGCCAAAGGAGGGATGAAATATTTCGGCGCCCATGTGAGTGCAGCGGGAGGGGTGGAGAATGCCCCCCGGAGGGCTGCAGAACTCGGAGCTTCGGCCTTTGCTCTTTTTACAAAAAACCAGCGGCAATGGGCAGCGCCCCCTCTCACGAAAGAGGAGTGTCTTAATTTTCGTAAAGAACTGGAGAAAGAAGGGTTTTCTCCGGAGAATGTCCTCCCCCATGACAGCTATCTCATTAATATCGCCCAACCCGATGAAAGCAAAAGGGAAAGAGCATTGAAGGCTTTTATCGCCGAGGCAAAAAGAGTTGAACAGCTGGGGCTTACTAAACTTAATTTCCACCCGGGAAGTTCTCTGGGGGTTTTAAACTCTTCACAGACACTTCTTCGTATTGCCGATGCTTTGAACAAGGCCATCGCTGAATCCAAATCCTGTCTTTTTGTCATTGAAAATACAGCCGGCCAGGGAAGCCAGGCAGGATCGTCACTGGAAGAGATCGCAGAGATCATAGGACATGTGGAAAAGAAGAAACGAATCGGCGTCTGTATCGATACCTGTCATGCGTATGCTGCAGGATACGACCTGAAAGACGAGAAGGGGTATCAGGAGTTCTGGCAAAGGTTCGAAGAGCTTTTGGGAATGGAAACCCTTCAGGGAATGCATCTGAACGATTCGAAAAAAGAACTGGGGAGCCGGGTGGACCGGCATGCCTCTCTCGGGGAAGGATATCTTGGCTGGGCCTCTTTTCAGCGGATCGCCCTTGACCCGGCGTTGAACGGGATACCCCTGATCCTTGAAACCCCTGACCCGGACAGATGGAGCGGAGAGATCGAGAGGCTGAAAGAATATGCCGGCCTTTGAACTGCTCATCTGGGACCTGGACGGGACCCTGACCGATTCAGCTCCGGGAATAATGAACGCCATTTTTTATGCTGTCCGGAAGATGGGCCTCTCTCCATTGACCCGTCAGGAAGCCAGAACTTTTATCGGGCCGCCCCTTCACGACTCTTTTCAACAGAAATTCAGGCTCTCTTCAGGGGATACACTCATGGCAGTTGATGCTTTCAGGGAGTATTACCGTGAAAAGGGGCTCTGGGAAAACAGACTCTATCCTGAAGTCCGGGAGACTCTTCAAACGCTCTTTGAACGACAAACCGTCCTGGCTGTGGCCACAGCAAAACCCCGGGTCTTTGCAGAGAAGATCCTTAGCCATTTTCAGATCAGCCGTTATTTCCGTATCATTGCCGGAAGCCTGTTCGACGGGTCAAAGACCGACAAAGAGGAGCTTATCAGTGATGTTCTTGAAGGCCTCTCTTTTTCTCGAAAAGAGGCTGCCTGCATGATCGGAGACCGCCTGCACGACTATAAAGGAGCAAAAAAAGCCGGGATCTCGTCCTGTGCAGCGACTTATGGTTACGGGACCAGGGAAGAGTGGGAACAGGCAGATTTTACCGTCTCTTCACCTCTCGAAATTATAACAAGTCTGATGCAGTCCTCCGGAGGGGATTCTCTTTTATCTTGAAATAAAGTCAAATCTTCTGTATCCTCAAAACTGTATGAGAATTATTAACGACCGTTATGAGATCAAAAAAAAATACGCAGAGACTCTGAACAGCCTGGTCTTCAGCGCCAGGGACCTGATTAAAAAAAGAGACGGTATTATCGTTAAGATACTCAATCGGAATGTAAAAAAACGCTTTCCAGTTGAATACTTCAAGATCGAATATAGGGCGACATCGATTCTGGAGCACCCCCTTATCCGGAAAACCGGGCGCTTCTACAAGATCTACTCCATAGATGGAACGGTGATGAACGACGGGGAATATTTCTATACAGCCCTGGAAAAAGCCCGGGTCCTTCAGGAAAATTTACAAGCGGATAAAAAACGGTTCTTTAACGAAGCCATCTGCGGACTTTCGTTTATGCACCGGGCCGGGTACTTTCACGGAGACATCCGGATCAGCAATTTCCTGGTAGAGGGAAATGAGACCTTCTACTTCGATTTGAGCCCTTTTCTGGATCCTGACGAAGGCCGTGCCTATGATATGAAGAAGATAGCCGGGGTCATGAAGAAGCTGGGGATCTCAATTCACAGCGAGGAGGGTGGTGTATGGGATCAAACGGGACATCCTCTCTTTGACGCTCACTTTCAGGAAGAGCTCCTCTACAGACATCTGGATGAGGTCTCTTTCCCCTCTGCCTTTTGGGCTCTTGACCTCAAAGATGGACAGGACCTCATCCGCGGGAAAAGAAAAGCGCTTCTTCGTTACAACGGGGATAAGGCTAATGTCCGCCTTTTTGCCAAAGGGCTGATTCCCGCTTTGGAGACAGAAGATTTTAAGACACTCTGGGTGGGAAATACCGAAGAGGAAGAGTTCCTCGGGCTTATCCGTTATCTGCTTCTCTATTTTGCAAGGTTCGACTACGGGAAAAAGCTTATCGGACGCCACGGAGAAGAGTATTGCAAGATCGCACCGCTCCCTGATTATCATCCCTCCAGGCCTTTGCGGAACGAAAATGCAGAAAAGACTAAACTAAAAGAGATGGGCCTGCAGTTTCTCAAAGACCTTACAGCAGCCCATCCTCTGGCTCTTATCATTGAAGACTCTTCCAGGCTTGACCCCTTCAGCGTGGAGCTTCTTCGGGCGATAGAGAGTCAGCTTTCTCCCGGCAGACTCTTCGTCCTTCATACTTCGGGGAAAGATCTCGTTGAAAAGGAAGAAGAGATCAAGGTTGAAAAGTTGACGAAAGGGGAGCTCCGAAAACTCCTCGCCTTCTATTTTCATCTTTTCAGCCTTCCGGAAAAGTGGGTGGATGATATCTGGGAAGAGACCGCTGGAGAGCCGGTCCTCATCGAAGCCGGGCTTCAGAATATTGCCCGGCAGAAAGGAATACGGATCATAGACGGATCATATGAGACAGTCAGGCCGGTCAAAGAGTATTTTGATTTCAACAGACAGTATGAAGCTGTCTTTTCTCAATGCACAGCAGATGAGAGGGACCTGTTGGGGATGCTCTATCATTTTAACGGATACATCCCGGCCACTGTCCAGCGTCTTTTTCCGGCATCATACGATAAGGCTGTCATGGCACTGGCTGAAAAAAATATTATTGTTTCCGGAGAGGGGATCTCGCTGAAGTATGATGTTTTAAAGAAGAATATAGGCTTGCCGGGGCCCAACAACCTCTATTCAAACATGATTTCGGCGATATCAAAACACCTTGAAGAGAACTATTCCTCAGTCTTCCCCTTCATCCGCATGGTCGCTGTTCAAAAGGCCTTCGGGGAAGCTCTGGATGATTTTCTGGGGCTGTATGAGTCTCTGAAAGAGAATCAGAAAGCTCCATTGCACCGGGGTTTTTATCAAGCCCTGAAACACCTCTACAGCCATTTTGCTGATATCCCTGAAGGGAAACACTTTTCGATCCTCTATGCCCTTTCCCGTGAAGACATTAAAAAAGAGTTTGATTATCATAAGATCTGCACCAAAATGGATGCTCTTGCCCGGACTCGGGAAGAGAAGTATCAGGCCCTGGCTGTGGCTCTCCAATATGATATTGCAGATATCCCCCGGGCGAAAAAAGCCTATGCCGTCTTTGATGAAAAAGATAGGCTTCCTGAAAAGCTGTGGCTGAAATTAACGGCATCTCTACTGGAATATCTTTCCAATCATGCCCTTTCTGAAGATGCGATTACTCTGTTCGAGGAAAAGATCAAGCCTCAGATCAACACCTTCCACTTTGAGACACGCTTTGCACTCTATTCGGCTATCTCTTCCACTTATTTGAGGATGAATGATTTTGCCATGCTCGCCGAGCTCGGGGCCAAGATGCTTGAGATCGCCACCCGACATGAAGAGGAGCTGCCCAGGGACATGGTCTTTTCCGCCTATAATGTATCAGGGATCGCCCACCGGGGAGATCCGGAAAAAGCTCTGGAATACTATCAGACCACAGGACGGATCGCAAGGGAGATGCACAATGACATGCTCCAGGCCATTGTCTATAACAATACGGCTGTGGTCTATTACGAGATGAATAGGCCTGAAAAGCATGCAGAATTTCTTCTGAAGGCCATCGAATGCGGAGAAAGAGGACTGGCCTACCCCGTTTTGTTTACAGCAGTCACCAATCTCATGGAAAACTACATCCTTGATTTCAAATACGGGGAACTCATGGAAATAGCCCGGAAATTTGAACCTCTTGTGGATAAATTGGACAGTGTGGAATCTGTCCATTCTTTTTATACCATCTATGCCCGGGCATGGTACCACCTGGGCCGAATGGATAAGATGGATGAGTATTTTGAAAAGGTCAGCTCCTTTTATGAAAAAAAGAAGGAGACTCGGCAATATTTCCAATACTTTATCCTCAAGGTCCTCTTCTCCTATTTTCATCAAGGAGCCCGGGAAGCCTCCACCCTCATGGAAACGGTCTCGGAAGACTCCTATTTCAGAGAGAATCCGGCAAAACTCTACAACCTTTATGCTGCGCTTACCTATTATCTCTTTCCCTATAGCGAGTTACATGCTCCACTTAAAAAGATCGTGACTCTTCTGTTTGATGAATATTGGACATACCGCAGCAAAACAGAACCTCAATATCAATACTCCGTAGAACTCTTTATGACCTGGTCAGGGCTTCATCCTCAGCCCGGGAGTGTGGTCATGGGAGATGCCCATTTTTTTACAGTAAAGATGCTTTTTCTGCATGTAGCGCTCTCCCGCAGAGACAAGCTCTCCCTGGAAGAGACAAATCTGGCGGCGTTCTATCTTATGATGATGGAACAGGCCCGTAAGGGATTGCAGGAAGAGGAGTTCGACCTTGTCAGAAAGACCCCCTTCTGGCAGATGCATGAAAAGACTCTTGAAGAGAAGGGGATATGCGCCATGGGCCACTCCGGAAAGGAATACATCGCCTCTTTGGCATCCCGGGCACGCTCAGCGCGAAGGAAAAAAGAAGCTTCATTTTTTGCCGGGGCCCATTATCACAATATGCTCGATGTGGAGCAGTTGAGTGAAACCTGTATTAAAGACGTCATGAGGATGTACGATGTGACAAGGGGGATCTATTACGAGTTTGACCCGGTGAAAAAATGGGTTAAGAAGAAGGAGATCTTTGACCCCATGTATCATTACGAGGATGAGCCGGTGATGGAGCCGCTCCTCACGCGGCAGCTCTTTCTTGAAGAGGATAATATCCAATTCTGGGAGAGTGATGACCCCATGAGAGACCGGGGGATCTTCCAGGCGTTTGCCTTTCCTGTCATCGATATTGCCGTGGCCCGTTCTTCCGAGGGGCTGAAAGGTTCTTCCTTCAGCACCATGCTTTCCATGAACGGTTGTTTCTATTTTGATACAAAAAAAGGAGTGACGAGGCCTCGTAAAAAGGAGGTCAGACCCCTTTATTATATGCGGGAGTATGCCAACGCGACTCTCTACTACAATCTTCTCAAAGAGACGGTTCTGTTCGATCCGCTTACAAGACTTTACAAAAGGGACAGCTGGCTTTCTCTTGCAAAAGACCTTCAGGCCCGCCAAAGAAAAACCGGGGGAAAAATGGCTGTGATCATGGGCGATATCGATTATTTTAAAAGTATTAATGATGAATTCGGCCATAAAAAGGGAGATGAAGTTTTAAAAGGGATCGCCGGAGTCTTCGTGCGTTCCACTCGTCATATCGATATCATCGGCCGTTACGGCGGAGAGGAGTTTGTTTTTGCCTTAATGGTGAAAAAGAGAAGTGAAGCCTTGATGATCGCAGACAGGATATGCCGCGCTTGTGAAAAGGAGTCCCTTGTAGAAAAACAAAAGGTCACCGTGAGCCTGGGGGTCTCCCTCTACCCTGATGACGGAGAGATCCTGGATGAACTTATCGAGAAAGCGGATGCTGCGCTCTATGAATCCAAGGAGGCCGGCCGGAACCGTTTCACTTCATGGCCGGATGTTCGGGGACAAAAAGCAGGTAAAAGAGTTAGTGAGGCTGTGATTACAAATCCTGCGAGGGATAAGGATAAGATCGCATGCTTGATCGGGCTGAGCAGGATCGATACAGGATCGGGGACCTGTGAAGATGTCATCAGCCGGGCAAATGAGATCCTGGACAGCCTCTTCAACGGGAGTGTCGCCGTCAGCATCATCGATGCTGGCGGTGAAACGTTTTATGTTTCCGGCGAGGGACCCTTCAGCAGCGAAAAAAAGAAAGACCGGTGGTTGGCTGATATATTTGTCCCCATCTATGAAAGTGATCAGGGGGAAAGCAGGGCAAGAGTCTATTACAATAACAGGAACTCTTCTCTGAATATTCATATGGAGAAGAGTTTTGCTGTTCTCACAGGGCAGATCATTCTGGAAAAAGTCCTTCTGGCCCGTTATCGGGAAGGAAAGGGCGGCGAGTAGCAGGATGATCATTGCGAGACAGGAAATAAAAAAAGGAGGCCTTATGAAAAAACGTCTTCAGGGAGTGTTTATTTTGCTGTGTCTGGGGAGTCTGTTATTGAGTTGTACTGTGGGGGATATGGAGCGCATGGGCAGTCTCCTGACTGGAGGGGCTTCCGGATCATTAACGGAAGACGAAGTGGTCCGGGGATTGACAGAAGCCCTTAAGACAGGGGCCCAGAGAGCGGTCAAAACAGCTGGAGAGGAAAACGGTTACTGGGAGAACGGGTCTATCCGCATACCGCTCCCTCCCATGATCAGGAAGGCAGAAAGCCTTTTGAAAATGGCCGGGTTCGGAAATCGTGTAGAGGAGTTTCACAGGAGCATGAACCGGGCTGCGGAAAAAGCTGCTCCTCTGGCTCTGAATGTCTTCTGGGATGTCATCAGGGGGATGACCTTTTCAGATGCCTGGGGAATTCTTAACGGCGGGGACCATGCCGCAACTGAATACTTTCAGTCAAAATCCCACGAGCGTCTCTCTGCTCTTCTCAAACCTCTTGTCCGCGATACCATGAGAGAAGTCGGAGTCACAGCTTATTACCAGGATATTGAAACGAAGATCAAGACCCTGCCTGTTCAGATTCTTGATGAAGACCTGGATTCGTATGTCACCGGGAAGGCTCTGGACGGGCTCTTTTTCCTGTTGGCCCGGGAGGAGGAAAAGATCAGAAAGGATCCGGCAGCCAGGACATCGGATATCCTGAGGAAAGTCTTTGGAAAAGGTTAAGGGGGAGAGATGAAAGAAAAAATCATTGGGTTCTTGTTTGTCATGAGTCTGCTTCTTTTTGCCGGATGCGGACACGGAGAAAAGAATGTCCTCAATGTGGGGATGGAGTTGGCTTATCCGCCCTTTGAAATGACTGATAAAGAGGGCCGTCCGGCGGGGATAAGCGTCGATATGGCGCATGAACTGGGCAAGTTTCTGAACCGTCCTGTGAAGATCTGGAACATCAGCTTTGACGGATTGATTCCCTCTCTTAAGACAGGGAAGATCGATGTCATCATCTCTTCCATGACCATCACGGAAGAGCGAAGCCAGTCGGTGACTTTCTCGAATCCCTATTCCAAAGCTTATCTGGCTCTTCTTGTCTCCAAAGATTCTCCTGTTGAAAAGGTGGAAGACCTGAACAGCAAAGGCAGGGTGATCGCCGTGAAAAAAGGGACTACGGGGCACCTTTACGCACGGGAGCATTTTCCTCTGGCCAGGATCAACGTCTTTGATAAAGAGAGCGCCTGTGTCCTTGAAGTGGTTCAGAAAAAAGCGGATTGTTTCATCTATGACCAGATGACCATCTTCACCAATTGGCAAAAGAATCCTGATACCACTCGCGCCATTCTGAAACCCTTCCAGAAGGATTTTGAATATTGGGGGATGGCCATGCGGAAGGACGACACAGAACTCCACAGACAGGTGAATGCTTTTCTTGAATCATTTAAAGAGAATGGCGGGTTCGACAGATTGGCGGAAAAATATCTGAAAGACGAAAAAGAGACTTTTGACGAGTTGGGGATCCCGTTTTTCTTTTCCCCCTGAGAACGGACTTCCATGACAAAAAAGTGGATGCGCTGTTTTCTGAGAGAATCCGGCCGGGAAGCACCCTCTCCCTGTCCTTCGACACTTCTGAATGCTCTCCTGGTCGCTCTCTTTATTCTTTTTATCTTTATCTTCTCATTTTCGCGGCTGGAGTATGATTTTCACTGGGCCGGCGTCTGGGCTTACCGGGCAAAATTCTTGCGCGGGCTGGGGATGACGCTGGTCCTTTCCTTTTTTTCCCTCATCGTGAGTTTCCTGCTGGGGTCTTTTTTTGCACTGGGGCAGAAATCCCGGTTTCTGCCCTTCTATTTTTTCAGCCGATTTTACGTGGAGATCATACGGGGGACTCCGCTTCTTGTCCAGATCCTGGTCTTTTTTTATGTCATTGCTGATGCGTTCCGTGTACAGAACCGTTATGTAACCGGTGTTGTGATCCTTTCTCTTTTTGCCGGAGCTTATATCTCTGAGATCATCAGGGCCGGGATTGACAGCATCGGAGAGACACAACTGGAGACAGCCCGTTCCCTGGGGCTGACGAGGTTTCAACAGTATCGCTTTATCATCTTTCCACAGGTCTTCAAAAGGATCCTTCCGCCGCTGGCAGGGCAACTTGTCTCTCTGATCAAAGATTCCTCTCTTTTGTCCATTATATCGGTGAGCGAGTTTACCTTGAACGCTCAGGAGGTCAATGCCTATACCTACTCCACTCTGGAAAGTTACCTGCCCCTTGCTGTGGGCTACCTTCTCATCACCTATCCCATCTCAAACCTCTCGAAGAGACTGGAAAGGGCGTTTTCCTATGAAACTTGATATAACAGGGCTGACCAAGGTCTTCGACGGAAAAAGAGTTCTGTCCGGGATCTCTCTTCATCTTGATAATATCCGGTCGCTGGTGATCATCGGGCCTTCCGGAGGAGGGAAGTCCACACTGCTCCGGATCATTGCGGGCCTTCTTGTTCCCGAAGAAGGGACCATCGCCGTTAACGGCCATGCTATTCCATCTGAGGAGAAAGCTTTGCGCGATTACCGGAAGACCATCGGGATGGTCTTCCAGTCCTATAATCTCTTTCCCCATCTTACAGCAGCAGAAAACATCATGCTCCCCCTGGTCCGTGTCCACGGATATGAACCGGAAAGAGCCCGCGTGCACGCCATGGGACTTTTAGAGAGATTCCAACTCTCTGCTCATGCGGAAAAAAAGCCGGCTCTCCTCTCCGGAGGGCAGAAACAGCGGATAGCCATTGCCCGTGCTGTTGCTGTCAGCCCTTCTTTCCTGCTCTTTGATGAACCCACATCTGCTCTTGATCCGGAATTCACTTCAGAGGTCCTGGATGTCATCGAAGAGTTAAGAGAAGAAGGGAAGGACCTTATTCTGGTGACTCATGAGATGGGATTTGCGAAAATCGTTTCCGACTACGCTCTGTTTCTTGATGAAGGGATCATTGCCGGTGCGGGGAACCCTTCCGAAATCTTCGACACTCCTGATGAACAGCGTCTTGTCCAATTTCTTGACAAAGTTCTGAAATACTGACCGGATTTACTGCTGAAGAAGGGTGACACAGCCGTAGAACCGCTTTGCGTAGTAGGGTTCTTCAAGAGAGGAGACACGTACACCTTCTGTAGCGGCGTGGATAAAACGGGATGCTCCCATATAGATCCCGACATGTGAAGGCCCCGGTTTGAAGGTGGAAAAGAAGACAAGGTCTCCGGGCTGCAGGCTGCTTTTGGGTATTTTTTGTCCGTATTTGTATTGGGGAGTCCCGTCACGGGGGATGGCCATGCCGTTCATACGGTAGACAAGCCAGGTCAGGCCGGAACAGTCAAGCCCGCGGCTGCTGGTCCCCCCCCAGACATAGGGTACTCCGAGAAACCCCTGTGCTGTTTCCACGATCCTGTCCCGGAGTGATGAGCCGGATAGTGAGGAGGAAAGCGGGATCGTTCCCGTTGTCCCGTCAGCCAGGGCGATCACCAGACGCCTCTCTTCCCGGTTCAAAATACGGTAGGGGGTTCCTCCCTGAAGGGAACGGCGGGTTCCGTCTGAACAGGTCATGATAATCATTTTTTCAGAGACGACTCCGTCGAGAAGGAGATCGCGGGCCACAAGAAGGTTGAGGTCTTCTTCGCGGATCCATCCTGAATGGTCTTTCTGATCCGGGATCTCTACATAGAGCCAGCTTTTTTTGTTTTTGACAATACGGCAAAGTGCTCCCTGAAGCAGTTCAGTTTCAAGGGCAGCTTTCTCACGAGGGGTGTCCCGCACAGGAGTCACTTGCGAACGGGCGAAAGCTGTCTGAGGAAAGGAATCAATGATCATCAGTGTGGAGCCGGATAGAGCGTAGTTGCGTCCGTAGGAAAGCAGGACCTCGATCCGGTCTTTATAAAACGAGATGGTCTTGACAGCCCTGTAATCCACAACTGTATGGCTCTGAGCCAGGGGAGAAGAGACTTTGAGAACCAGCTTGTTCTCCCCGGGGCAGGGTTCCACACCGGTGATCCTTATCCCGTTGAAGGCCAAAACGGTGTAGTTTTTTTTAAAGGAGACAGTGACTTCCGGCCGGGAAAGGCACAGCGGAGCAAGAAAAAGAAGAAGGAGAAGGGATGCTGGCAGCCTTTTCATGGATCAGAGCTGGATGCTCTCTTTTTTGACCCATCCGTCTTGTCCGTCGGGAAGGAGAATAAGAAGCCAATCTTCTTTTTCGTTGAGGACTTTCACAGGTGTGCCGATCTTCACCTGTGTCAGTGTGACGCTGTCAGGGCGGGGAGCCACTTTGACGTCCACAAAACGCTGAACTGTATCGACTTTGTCCTCATTCCGGTAAGGAAGCGAGACGATGAGAGTATTCTGGTTTTTCGAGACCGTGTAGATCAGTTTTTCGGAAAGTTCCAAAACAAAACGGACTGATGTGGGAGTGAACTGAGCCACCCTGATCTCCCGGAAAGGGGGGCGCTGAATAGAGACTGTCCGCTTGGACGGGACCATGACCGTGTCCTGGAGATCCAGGACGATGCGCATGGGAGAGTCCAGGGTCATCTCTTTATAAGCCGGGACCGTATCAAATGTCAGGGTGATCTGATACATATTCTTGTATTCATTGATATTGAAATCTTTGAGCATCGATCCTCCGAAGAGGGCCCCTGCTGCAAAAAGAAGAGAAAACATCAGCAACAAGACTTTTTTCATGGTGCCTCCTTTTACCTAATATATCTCAGGGGGCCGCTTTTGTCAATTATCCTCTTTACCCGATTATCACAGGGCCCAGGGGAACTTGACGGGGAGATTTTTATTGACATTCCGACCTCTCTGGATATACTCACCTTGTCAAATCGAATGCGTCAGTAGCTCAGTAGGATAGAGCATTGGTTTCCTAAACCAAGGGTCGGGGGTTCGAATCCCTCCTGGCGTATTTCACTTTCAAAAGGGGGTATTTTGATGAAATCTTCGGAACGCCATAAGTTAAAAGAGAATGAAGTCGCATCTGTCCTGTCCCGTTTTGTCCATTGGGTCACACCCCGTCTGAACACGATCCTCATCGTCGCGGGTTGTCTAGTCGTCCTTCTTGTCACTGTGCTTATCATCCGTTTCCAGAATGAGAGACGGGATACAGCCGCAGGTACGAATATTACCAAGACTCTCCAGGATCTTGGAGGAGGCTCCCTCAGGCAGGTTCCTCAGGACAAGATCCCCCTCGTCGAGGAGATGGCGCGAAAATATAAAAACACGCCCAGCGGAGCTGTGCTCCTCTACCAGCTGGGGATGATGTTCCGCGATCAAAAGCAAGATGATAAGGCCCTTGAATACTTCGGTATGGCTGTCCGGTCCCTGGAGGACAAGGATCCGGCCTATATCGCACAAGCCGGCCTGAATATGAAAGCCGGACGTTATGACGACGCCAAGGCAGACCTCTATAAGATCAGACAGGAGAGCCCTCTCTATGGCAATGCTCTTTACCTGCTGTATCTTTGCGGGAGGGCCACACAGGATGAAAGCCTGACCCAGAAGGCGGCTGAAGAGCTCACTTCAGAACGATTTTCAGAATCACCTTATCAGAAGATGATCGCCATCAGGGAGGTGCTATGAAAAAGCTTTTATCAGGCAATGAAGCTGTGGCAAGGGGTTTTTACGAAAACGGCGGGCGTGTGGCTGTGGCCTACCCCGGGACTCCCAGCACAGAAATTCTTGAGAATATGGTCCAGTATAAAGAAACGGTGAATTCACAATGGTCTCCTAATGAAAAAGTCGCCCTGGAAGTGGGTATAGGCTCATCCTTCGGAGGGGCGAGGACATTGGTGGCCATGAAACACGTCGGAGTCAATGTGGCTGCAGATCCTCTCCTCACAGTCACTTACTCGGGGATCAAAGGGGGTTTTGTCCTCATCTCTGCTGATGATCCCGGAATGCACTCCTCTCAGAACGAGCAGGACAACCGTTATTATGCGAAATTTGCTAAAATGCCTCTTCTTGAGCCGGCTGACAGTCAGGAAGCAAAGGATTTTGTCGGGCTGGCATTGGATATCAGCGAGAAATTCGACACTCCTGTCCTTCTCAGGACCACCACACGGATCTCCCATACCAAGACTGTTGTGGAGCTGAAGGAACGCAAAGAGCAAGACAGTCTCCTCGGGTTTGAGAAAAATCCTCCGAAATACGTCATGGTCCCGGCCAATGCACGGAAACGCCATCCTGTGGTGGAAGAACGGACCGGGAAACTCGCCGCGCTCTCAGAATCCATTGATATCAACCGAGTGGAGATGAATAATAAGGAGATGGGGATCATTACCTCGGGGATCGCGTATCAGTATGTCAAAGAAGCATTCCCGAACGCTTCTGTCTTGAAACTCGGGATGAGTTTCCCTCTTCCCATGAAAAAGATCAAAGAGTTTGCCAGGGCTGTTAAGACTCTTTATGTGGTGGAGGAGCTGGAGCCCTTTATTGAAGAAATGGTCAGAGCAGAGGGGATCTCTGTTACCGGCAAGGATGTGGTGCCGCGATGCGGGGAACTCAACGTGGAGATCGTCCGCCGTTCCCTTTCCCGTGGAGAGGAACAGCCGGTGCGAACCGATAAGATCGACGAAAAGGCCCTGCCTTCCCGTCCACCTGTCCTTTGTCCGGGGTGCCCTCACCGGGGAGTCTTTTATACCCTGAATAAACTGAAAGCTGTGGTCACAGGAGACATCGGGTGCTATACCCTTGGTGTCCAGCCGCCCCTGTCTGCCATGGATTCCACTATCGCCATGGGCGCTTCCATCGGTGTCAATATCGGGTTGGAGAAAGCCCTTGGCCTTGATTTTTCCCGTCAGTCCGTGGCTGTTATAGGCGATTCGACATTCATGCATTCAGGTGTGACCGGGTTGATGGATGCCGTCTATAACAAGGGATCCAATACCATCCTTATTCTGGACAACAGAATCACAGCCATGACCGGCCGTCAGGAGAATCCCGGGACAGGGCATACTCTCATGGGGGAAGAGACCAGGGAAGTGGATCTCGAGGCCCTGGCACGGGCCATCGGCGTGGAGCATGTCCGCAAAGTGGATTCTTATGACTTAGAAGCATTGAAAGAGGCCATCAAAGAGGAGATGGCCCGCCCGGAAGTCTCTGTTGTCATCACTTATAACCCCTGTATGCTCATCAGAAGGATGAAGTTTGATATTAAAAAATTCAAAGTCAATGAAGATAAATGCATCAATTGCGGACTTTGTCTCAAAGTCGGATGTCCCGCTGTGGTGAAGAATGAAGACGAGACAAAATCCCATATCGTGGAATCCCTTTGCACCGGTTGTTCAGTGTGCGCGCAGGTCTGTCCCAAAGATGCCATTGAGCTGGTCTGAAAGGAGGAAGACATATGAGTGAAGTCAAGAATATTCTGCTTGTAGGTGTCGGAGGGCAGGGAGTCCTCACTGCCAGCGAAATTCTCAGCGAAGCATTGATGCTGGAAGGTTTCGATGTCAAAAAAGCTGAGGTCCACGGGATGAGCCAGAGGGGCGGTAGTGTCAATTCTCACCTCAGGTACGGGGAAAAAGTCTTCTCTCCACTCATCGAAGAGGGAGAGGCTGACATGATCTTCTCCTTTGAACTGGTAGAAGCCATGCGTTTTTCAAAATACCTCAAAGAAGGCGGTTTTATTGTCTGCAGCAATGAAAAGATCGTTCCCAATTCCGTCTATTTCAGTAATATCAAGTATCCGAAAGATCCGGCGTCAGCCCTGAAAGAGGCTTTCGGAAAGCATTTTTACCTCATAGATGCTGTTCAGATCGCCGAAGAGCTTGGGAATATCCGCTTTGCCAATGTTGTCCTGCTCGGAACGGTCTCTCATCTGATGAAGATCTCGGACAAGTCAATGAAAGAAGCCATTCGGAACATGGTTCCCTCCAAGACTGTTGACGGCAATCTCAAGGCTTTCCAACGGGGAAAGGAGCTGGCCGGCTGATGGAACATCGTCAATACTATACTTTTGAGGAACAGGAGCTCAGGCAGGCTACCTGGATATGGGGGCTTCTTTCTTACGGCCTTCCCTTATCCCTGATCCCGGCGTTTCTCTTTATACACAAGAATAAGTTTATCCACTATCATGCCAAACAGGGGGTGGTCCAGTTCGCATTTTTTCTCATTTTCTTTCTCTTCCTTTTTTTACCGAAGATAGGAGAGATTCTTTTCCTGTTAGGCATGCTTCTTCAATTTTCTATTTCGGTCACAGGGTTTGTCCTCTATTGCCAGAAGGAGATTATTGAGTTTCCTGTTATCGGATCCCTGGCACGGCGGCTCAAACTCAACTGAGAGTGTCAATGTCCCTTGTCAGGCTCAATAAAGCCCTGAAGGAGCTTGGCCTGGCTTCCCGCCGGGAAGGGGACGAGCTCATTCAGAAAGGTTATGTCCTTGTAAACGGGGTCGTGGTGACAGAACCCTGGACCCGGGTGGATCTTGCCCGTGACACTATCTCCCTGACATCGCAGGGAGAAGATAATCGACAGAATAAGACCTATATCGCTTATTATAAGCCCGTCGGGATCACCTGTACATTTTCTCCGGAAGAAGGCAAATCTCTCCGGACGGCTCTGCCCTTCCGGGAGCGGCTTTCCTATGCCGGCAGGCTGGATAAGGAGAGCGAGGGGCTGATGATCCTCTCTGACGACGGCCGGTTTGTTGCGGCGGTGACCGGGCCTGAGCGGGATAAAGAAAAAGAATATGAGGTAAGCGTGGAAGAGGTTGTTCATGAGGGAGCTCTGGAGAAGATGCGCCGTGGAATGACCCTGAAAGGGGAAAAACTGAAAGAGGCAGCTGTGAGAAAAACAGGGGTACACTCCTTTTCCATCATCCTGAAAGAAGGGAAAAACCGTCAGATCCGCCGCATGGCTTCAAAAGTAGGGTTGACCGTGACAGGGCTCAAAAGAGTCCGTATGGGAGGAGTCACGTTAAAGGGATTGTCCCCGGGCCAGTGGCGGGAGTTGACTAAAAAAGAAATATCAGTATTATTACAGTAAACGGGGTTTCCCCGGGAGGGTACTATGAAATATCGTGACGCCGGCGTGGATATTGAAAAAGGGAATGAAGCCGTCAGACGGATCAAGGACAAGGTCAAAACGACATTCGATGCCAATGTCCTGACAGAGATCGGTTCTTTCGGAGGGCTCTATGCCTTGAGCGGATACCGGGAGCCTGTCCTTGTCTCAGGGACTGACGGCGTGGGCACAAAACTCAGGATCGCTTTTCTTCTGGACAGGCATGAGACAGTAGGGATCGACCTGGTAGCCATGAGTGTCAATGATATCCTTGTGCAGGGGGCACGGCCGCTTTTTTTCCTCGACTATATTGCGACCTCATCGGTTGAACCCGAAAAGATAGAAGCGATTGTGGACGGAGTCATCGAAGGATGCCGCCGGTCGGGTTGTGCTCTCCTGGGAGGAGAGACAGCCGAACTTCCCGGGTTTTACGCTGAAGGAGAATATGACCTGGCAGGATTTGCCGTGGGCGTCTGTGAAAAGGAAAAGATGGTGACAGGAAGCCGGATCAGGGAAGGGGACCTTCTCATCGGCCTTCCTTCGAGCGGGATCCATTCCAACGGCTACAGCCTGGCCCGCAAAGTCCTTGTCAATGAACGGGATCCCGACGAGTCTGTCCTGGAAGAGCTGCTTACTCCTACGCGCATCTATGTCAAACCTGTTCTTGCTCTTTTAGAGAAGATCCCGGTCCACGGGATGGTCCATGTAACAGGCGGGGGATTCTATGAGAATATTCCCCGGATCCTTCCCCGAGGCTTGTCAGCTGAGATACGCAAAGGAAGCTGGGAGGTCCCTGCGATCTTCGGCCACATCGCTGAAAAAGGAGATGTGGATGAAGTGGAGATGTTCACAACATTCAATATGGGGATCGGACTGATCATGGCTGTGGCTCCTGAAGACAAGGAGGACGCCATGAAGATCCTTATCTCAAAGGGAGAACAACCGGCTCTCATGGGGCACATCGTCGCAGGGGACAAAGGCGTGGTCCTATGTTAAAGCAAACAGCCGGACTCTTGATCCTTCTTGTTGCCATGAGTGCTGCTCTCTCAGGAGCTCCCGTCTGTCTGGACGGAGTATGTACCTACGAGCCTGAAGAAGGGGGAGAACTCACCGTCTATCTTCTGGCCTGTGACTGTGCAGATAAAGAGACTGTGGAACTGCTTTCAGATTTTTTTAAAATCACACCAGTGCAGGCACTCCCGGAATCCGTTCCTGCAGGAGCCTTTTTGATCATATCCGGGGGAGAATGTTCAGCAAAAAAATCTGCCGGTTTTCCCCGGGACCATATTCTGACACTTAAAGGAAAGACCGTCCTTTTCCTCGAGGAGGCCTATCCTGTGTCACAAAAGGAATCCCTGGAAAAACTGAAAACTGCCATGAAAACGAATTGAACACAAAGGGGAGACAGATGTTTGGACCGCTTATCGGGTTGCTTTACAGACGCTCTTTTCAGAAGCATTCACCTGCGGAGAGAGAGTACTGGGGAAAATATGAAGGACTTTTCAGCGTTGTCTTCAACACAGTTCTTTTCGGGGTCAAGATGGCTGTGGGACTGCTCAGCGGAAGCATCGCTGTCATGGCTGATGCTGTCCATACGTTGTCGGATGTGGGCTCTTCCATCGGAGTTTTTTTCGGTTTCAAGATGGCCTACCGCCCAGCCGATTGCCAGCATCCGTACGGCCACGGAAGAGCAGAACATATTGCCACGTTAGGCGTCTCATTTCTCCTGTTTATCACAGGCTTTGAATTTATCAAAAGCTCCATTCGCTCCATCACTGCGGGAAAAGAGGTGGAGAGTTCACTGATCTTTATTATTGCCGTTGCCGGAAGCATCCTTTTAAAAGAGTTCATGGCCCAGGTCTCCTTTCATCTGGGGAAAAAGATACGCTCTGAAACACTCAAGGCAGACGGATGGCATCACCGCAGCGATGCGCTATCCTCCATTCTTGTCCTCTTTACGTTCATCATTCCGGGAATCGACGGATACCTGGGTGTTGGTGTTGCCCTTTTTATCCTCTGGTCAGGGTTTGATATTGCCCGGAGAGCTGTGAGCATGCTCATCGGGGAACAACCTTCAGCAGAGATGCTCAGCCAGCTCAAAGAGTTTGTCCGTTCATTCGACTTTGTGGAAGGCATTCACGATATCATCGTCAACAGCTATGAGGGATTGACTATTCTCAGCCTTCATGTGGAGATGGACAGCCGGCTCTCTTTTGAAAAAGCTCACTATTACAGTGAGATGATCGAAGAGAAACTGGATGAGACATTCAATGTCAAATCAGTGGTCCATATCGACCCTGTGGACAAAGAGGACCCTTTTCTCAACGAGATCAATAAAAGCATCACAGGCCTCCTTTCAAAGTTCGACTATGTGGACTCGTTCCATGATCTGAGAAAGATCGGTGTCAAACGGGTCAATATCATCCTGGACCTCTCCACGCGCAGAGCGATCACCAGGAAGGAGGAAGAAGCTGTGAGGAACACATTGCTGGAAGGACTCCATTCGCTTTTTCCCGCGGTTAAAAATGTTATTATAAAAGTGGAGCCGTTGTTTTCATATTAAAGGATCATGGCTGGTTTTGGGAACGAAGGACATAAAAAAAGACTGAGAGAGAGATTCCGGCGAGCGGGGTTCTCCGGATTTGCCGAGTATGAGATCCTGGAAATGGTTCTCGGGGCTGTCAATGTCCGAAAAGATACCAAAGACCTTTCAAAAAGACTGCTGAAGAGATTCGGGACTCTGAAAAACGTTCTGGACTGCGGCCGTGAAGAGCTGCTGGAGTGCCCGGGGGTGGGGGAGAGGACCGCCGACCTGCTGCTCATGACAAAAGAGCTGATTGTCACCTATCTTCATCAAAACGTAACCAGTGAAAGCGTGAAAGTCGATTCCCCCGATACTGTCGCGGACTTTTTCAGGGCCTGGTACGGCGGACGGATGAATGAGATCTTCTGTGTGCTCTGCCTGAACGGGCAGAACAGGATCCTTGACATCTTTCAGTATCAGGAAGGCAGCGTGAATTATTCGTACCTCTATCCGAGAAACATCGTCAGAGATATTTTCAACACAGGGGCCACCGGGATCATCCTGGTCCATAACCATCCCTCTGGGATCAGTGAACCCTCCAGGGCGGACATCGCGTTTACGGAGAAGCTCAGCCGTTTATGCCGGGAACTGGATATTCACCTGATGGACCATCTCATTATCTGTTCAGAGAGTTATGTCAGCCTGAAGAGCAGGGGGCTTTTCTAATAAGACCGGACGATCTTTTCAATATCTTCAAAAGAACGGGCATCAAGAAGCTTCTGAAAGTTCCCTTCATCAGTGAGAAAATAGGAGATCTTCGACAAGAGGCTGATATGCTCCTTGACCATTCTTCTGGGAGATAGAAGCAGGACGATAATGTGAACGGGTTTTTCATCGAGGGATTGGAAATCGATCCCTTCTTTATTGACCAGGCAAGCCATATAAAAACGGTCGAGGCTTTCTATCCTGGCATGGGGAACGGCGATATGGCTTCCCATTCCGGTGGTCATCCTGGATTCGCGTTCCATGACATCATGAAAAAGAAGAGACGCATCCAGATGATGGACTCTGGCAATCTGGTGGCAGAGGAAACGGATGGATTCTTCCTTGTCCGGTGAAGAGTCATCAAAAAAGACTAATTCAGGAGCCAGATAATCCTTGAGCAGCATTTGTGCCTCCTTAGCTTGCCATTATGATAAGCATTAAAGCCCGGTTGTCAATATCTTTATCTCATGGAGACAATCCCTTTTTATATTGAAAGATAGCTTCATTCTGGTATAGTCAACTCGTTGAAAGGGGGGGTGCCCGATGCGTATCAGATTCAACGACGTTTCCTTACGGGACGGCCATCAAAGCCTGTTGGCAACCCGTATGACCACAGAACAGATCCTCTATGTTTTAGAGGAGTTGAAAAAAGCAGACCTTAACAGTATAGAAGCCTGGGGAGGAGCAACCCTGGATGCCACCATGAGGTATCTGAATGAAGACCCGTGGGAGCGCCTGGATAAGATCTATTCAGCCCTGGGTCCTGCTGTCCCTATCA
>Ga0068713_1001766_pt1 | contig 25878 bp, 22 predicted proteins | sample MTBAKSrepl2MetaG_FD_62223 | JGI IMG/M metagenome (GOLD analysis project Ga0068713, IMG submission 62223) | Enrichment culture microbial communities om Arthur Kill intertidal strait, New Jersey, USA, that are MTBE-degrading - MTBE-AKS2 (Arthur... | ecosystem: Environmental > Aquatic > Marine >...
AGCGGGATATATAGGACTGTTTCATGGGATGATATTCATTCCTTCAGAGGTGACAGCCAGGATACGGCCGTTGAAGAGGAACAGTTTTTCCACCTGTGAAGAACAGAGCCCGTCCTCGCTTGTGAGGACAGAAAACCGCTCAGTATCAAGATCGATGATATAGAGCCCTGTCTCAGCAGCTGCATAAAGGCATCCGTCATGAACAAGAAGATCGACAACCCCTTCCCTGAGAGATCTGACCACCCCCGACTCATGAGTGGCGGTATCATACCACATGATCCCCATATTTCCCCCGATATAGAGACGGGTCCCGTACCGTGTCATACAATTGAGAAAATCGCTATGCAGAGAGGACGCCGTGAGCCGCTGGATGAGAGTCCCGTCCTTGCCGGCCAGGATGAGACGGTCTCTGTGTAAAAGGACCACGATTCCGTCTGCGATATCAAACTCGCTGACATTGAAAAAATCGATTCCGCGGATCTCTCTGACCTGGCGGGGATGACGGACATCCAGAGTGTTGATCCCGTATTTTGTCAAAAGAAAGAGGTCATCTCCCTCTGAGTGGAGAGCGATGACATCATTATCCAGAAGGCCTGCATCCATCTTTACAGTTGTCCGAAAGGTCGTGTCAGAATAAGATCCCACGCCGTTGCTTGTGGTTGCGATCCAGAGACGGCCTCCGGCCATGACAGCGTCATTCAGGTTGCCGTCCAGTTCCGGGTCACGTTTGAAGGAGAACGAACCGTCCTGAAAATGGTTGAGATATTCCCCTGTAAACCAGTATCCTCCCTCTCCGTCGGGCACCACGCTCTTCAGCCCATGCCCGAACAAGGCCCCGTTGTCATCCCCGGCTGTTACAGAAGAGGATGAGAATGCGGCCAGATAACCTTCCACGGTCATAAGGACCCCTTCTCCGCTGGGCAGTGTTTCGAAATCGATGATATCCAGAGGTTGCCCTGTATCCGGGTCAAGGGGAGGAAAGTCCGGTGAACCCCGGTGGACAGAATGGACCGGGATCTGGAGCCCCCGGACCATTTCGAATCGATCTATAAGCCAGGTCAGGTTTCCCGAACGTGTTTTAAAGGAGATCCTTCCTGCATCGTAACCCCATTCAAAGACAGGGCCTGCAGGGTCGCCTATCCTTTCCCAGGAGTCATCAGGGCGCCGTCTGTAGATCCCCATGTGGGTAAAAACAACGATTTCGCTCAGATCCTCTGCAGCAGCTATCATCTGGATATGATGCCCCTCTAAAAGAGCACCCGGTTCACCGGAATAGTGAAATGCGCTGTCTGCCCCCCTGAATATGATGAGTCCGTTATCTGTCCCGCAATAGATGTTAAAGCCGTCTGAAGCCACATCGGTGGCCTTCTCATAAGAGATGAAGGAGCGGGCCTCCCGGGCTGGAGAGGCAATAGCCGTCAGGACAAGGATGAGTGCGCACAGAAACCATCTTCGAACCATCAGAAACCTCCTGCAAAGTGCTCCAGGCAGACTTTTACTCCGATTCCGATGAGGATCACCCCTCCGACGATATTGATCTTTGTCCCGAATATCAGGCCGAAGACGCGTCCGATATAGACAGCGATCCAACTCGTTATAAAAGTGATCCCCCCGATCATGACCACCGGCCAGAGGATGGAGACATCAAGGAGAGCAAAGGTCAGCCCCAGCGCCAGGGCATCAATGCTTGTGGCTACCCCAAGGGCCAGCAGGACCCCCGGCGTGAGAGTTTTCCGCCTGGAGACCTCTTCTGCGGCAAAACCCTCTCTGATCATATGAAGGCCCACCAGAAGGAGCAGGCCCAGAACGATCCAGTGATCCACGGGTCTGATCACCGGGGCGAGGGTCTGTCCCGCCAGCCATCCCGCTACAGGCATGGCAGCCTGGAAAAAACCGAAAGTAGCGGCGATGATCAGGGGATGGCGGTAGTTGAAAAACTCCAGGCTGAACCCGTAGGCCAGAGCTACGGCAAAGGCATCCAAAGCCAATGAAAGAGCGATAAGAACAATTTGGATCATACTCATGTAACGCTTATCCCTTTTCCCTCTGCAGATATTCCAGGTACCCGAAGATGAACTGATCGATATCCCCATCAAGGACAGCATCGACATTACCCGTCTCAACACCGGTCCTGTGGTCTTTTATCATTTTGTAAGGATGCAGCACATAGGAGCGGATCTGGCTGCCCCATGCATTCTCTTTTTTAGAATTCTCCAATTTGCTTTTTTCCGCTTCCAGTCTTTCCATCTCCACCTGGTAGAGACGGGCTTTCAACATCTTCATGGCCTGATCCCTGTTCTGGATCTGAGAGCGTTCATTCTGACACTGGACCACGATATTCGTGGGAAGGTGGGTGATGCGGACAGCAGAATCGGTCATATTGACATGCTGGCCTCCTGCCCCGGAAGCACGGAAAGTGTCAATACGCAGATCCTTTTCGTTGATCTCCACCTCGATCTCCTCATCCACTTCGGGGTAGACAAAGACAGAAGCGAAGGATGTATGACGCCTCTTGTTGGAATCGAAAGGACTGATCCGAACCAGTCTGTGGACACCGTTTTCGGTTTTCAGGTATCCGTGTGCATAGGAGCCTTTTATGTAGAGAGTCACGCTTTTGATGCCGGCTTCCTCTCCGTCCTGATAATCGATTGTCTCTACCCCGTATTTGCGGTAATCCGCCCAATGCTGGTACATCCTCATCAACAGCGAAGCCCAGTCCTGGGATTCGGTCCCCCCTGCACCGGGGTGGATCTCCAGATAGGCGTTATTGGGATCATTCTTCCCATTGAGCAGGCTCTGGAGTTCAGCTGCCTTGAGCTCTTTTTGAAAAGAGGCGATGTTCTCTTCCAGTTCCCTGTTCATCCCCTCATCGGGCTCTTCTTCAAGGAGATCGGCAAGGAGGATGATCTCGTCCAGGTCCTCTCTGATCCCCGAAAAACGCTCCATCTTATCTTCAAGCAGGCGCAGTTCACGTCCCAGCTCCTTTGTCTTCTTCTGATCCGACCAGACCTCTTCCCGCATCATGAGGTCCCGGATCTCTCCAGCCCTCTTGCGGGCTGTCTCGATCTTCAAAAACTCTTTCAGCTTTTCGACTTTGGGAAGGGCCTCCTCGATGACCCCCCGGGCTTCAAAGATCTCCATGGATTACTCCCCTGCCCCTTGGCGCATCTCTTTTTGAAGATGGTTCAAAACAGTTCCGTAATTCTTATTCTCCGGTTCACATTCCACAGCCAGGGAGACCTCCCTGATCCCCTGCTCCCGCGCCCCTTCCTGATAAAGGAGTACTCCGTAGAGATAATGGGCCAGGGCATTTTTCTGGTTGGCTCCCACGGCTTCTTTATAGGCCTTTTTCGCTTTTTCCATATCGCCGTTACGGGCTGCCAGGGCTCCTTTCTCTGTCAGCTCCAATGACCTGACATAGGCGGTACGCCACTCTTTGTTAAAGACTTTATCCCGGCGTTTCTGAATAAAATAGTTAAAAGGCTCGGCCTCCAGAGCCCGGCTGACAGCCTCCTCCGCCTTTTTCCATTCTCGCCGTCTCATATAGACTTCCGAAAGAAGAGAAAAGCTGGAGATGCTTTTCGGATTCAACTGAGTGGCCTTGAGAAAATACTCTTCGGCCTTATCCAGGTCTTTCTCCTCGAAATAGATCGTGGCAATATTATGAAAGATCATATAATTGACAAGCCGGCTCTCTTCAAGCTGAAGATAAAAAGCCTTCGCGCGGCTGTGGTCCCCCTTCCGAAGCGCATCATTGGCCTTGTGGGTCAGGCGCCTGGCTTTGATGATTTTGGGGTAAAGGGCCAGTTTTTTGAAAAATATCATGGGTCCTCCCTCTTTTCGTCTAAAAGCATGATACTCTTTTAAGGCTTTTTTTCAAGTTCTTTCGTCGATTCCCCCCCCGCAGAAGTCTCAGGAAATCCCGTTTTGCAACAAAAGAGAGCTGCAGCTGTATAAAAAAATAGAGCGCCCATGATGAATACGGAAGTCTTGATCGTCTCAACGGACAGACATCCGGCTTCAAGCCTTCAGACTCTGCTGGCACAGACCCCGGGGATCTCTCTGCTTCCCCCTGTACGTGACGGGGAAACACTCCCCCTTATTCTCCGCCGTCACACACCCCATGTGATCTTCATGTCTTTGAGCAACAGTCCGTCGCTCTGGGGGGATCTCCTGCTCCATACGCCCCCCATGTCCCAGGTCATCGCGACAACGCCGCGCCCGGATCTGGCTCCCCGTGCTTTCTCCTATAATTGTGCTGACCTCCTCACCGTTCCCTTCCGTAAGAGCGATCTCAGACGGGCCCTTGCAAGAGCTCTCTTTAGGCGGCGGCTGTGGCTCGAGGAAATCCGGCATCCCCCGCGAAGTAAACCGCCCTTTCCCCTGGCCGCCCGGAAGAAAGGAGTCATCCGTTTTTTCGACCCGCACGAGATCCTCTATTTCAAAGCAGAACACAAGTATGTTTTTCTTCATACATCCAGAGACCGCTATTTTTGCCGTTTCTCACTGAGGGAACTGGAGGCCCGTCTGGATCCCCGTCATTTCTGCCGTATCCGGCGCAATGTGATCGCGGCGTTCCACGGAATCCTCGAAGTGGAGAAAAACGGCGCCCGTGAGATCTTTCTGGCACTCAAAGGGCCGGAGGGAGTCAAGGTCAGGGCAGGACGGAAATATATCCCCTCTGTGAGAAAATGGCTACGCCTGTAATCCCCATGATCCGTATGTCACAAAGGAGTGCATCCCTCCTGAGGGCATCCGGTCATAACTTGTGGTGTATTCAAGAAGACGGATGGTGCCCTTCCGGAACAGGCCGCAGAGAAGAGCCACCCCTCCGGGTCCGCAAGCCGACTCATGTTCCATGGCGTACGGAATGATCTCCCTGTAGTGTCCGCCGTTCACTCTCTTGATGAACTCGGGGTCTTTGCGGCGGGTCACATATTCATACCCGGCAGCGCCTGACCCGAAAGAGGAGTCTCCGTAGTGAAGGCCGTAATGGGTCAGGTCGGTGCTGGCTGCAAAAATCGTTTCCGGATGCTCCTCTTTGAGTTTTTCAAAGACATTAAGATAGTCCCCGAGCCCGCTCTGGATCCCCGGAGGGACCGATACAGGGATGATCCGGCTGTCAGGATAGAGATGCTTCAGGAAAGGGAGCTGGACCTCAATGGCGTGCTCTCCTTCGTGAGCTCTAGCAGAATGGAGGAAAAGCGATTCATCAAAATATTCACTGATAAGGTCCCGGGCAACAGGCAGATCACCAAGGGGAGTCTCCCAGGCCCCTTCCGGGTAGACGGCAGGCCGCTCTGCTCCATAGCGGTGTACGGCTCCCAGGAGGACGATGACAGCTCCCGCCCCCCCTTTCAAAGCAGCCAGGGCTCGAAGGGCCATCCCTCCGGAGAAGACCCATCCCGCATGTGGGACGATCACGCCCCGGTAGAGCTTTTGAATATTTTCCGGTAGTTCGCTTTTTATGAAAGATTCGGTTTCATGGGCTTCAGCAGGATAAAACCGGCCTGACACAACAGCACTTCGTCTCATTCCGCCTCCTATTCAAACAGAATTTTCAGGTCCTCCCACGACATCGTTTTCATGAAAGCGGTATCGGTAAAGTCGAGAGAGTGGAACATCTCGCTCTTCTCTTCCTGCATTTTGATGATCTTTTCTTCGATGGTCCCTTCGGTGATGAGCTTATAGACATTGACTGTCCGGGTCTGCCCCATGCGATAGGCCCTGTCTGTGGCCTGCCTTTCCACCATGGGATTCCACCAGGGGTCGAAATGAACCACCACATCGGCCCCGGTAATATTGAGCCCGGTGCCGCCGGCCTTAAGACTCACCAGGATAATGGGGATATCACTATTCTCGTTGAACCTGTCGACGATATCCACACGTTTCGGGGTCTTCCCGTCGATATATTCAAAGGGAATCCTGTCTTTGCGCAGCTCATCCCTGATGATATGAAGCATTTTCACAAACTGGCTGAAGAGAAGGATCCGGTGCCCGCCGTCCATGGATTCAGCGAGGATCTCCCGGAGAAGGTCCAGCTTCGCAGAGATATCCTCATTTTCCGTCAGTTCAGGATAGATCATCCCCGGGTGGTTACAGATCTGACGCAGACGGATCAGGGCACTGAGGATATGCATCCGGCTTTTGACGAACCCCTCTTTTTCCACAAGCCCGAATATCTCGCTTCTGATCTCGCCGAGAATACGCTGATACAGAGCCTTCTGCCCGTCGGTAAGGGGAACCACAGCGATCTGCTCGATCTTGGGAGGAAGTTCCGTAAGGACCTCTTCCTTCGTCCTCCTGAGGATAAAGGGCTTGATCTTCATGTTCAGCTCGTTGAGAACCTCTTCATTCTTCTCTTTCACGATCTCTTTGTCGTAATAATCCACGAAATGGCGTCTTGTCCCGAGATATCCCGGCATGATAAAGTCGAAGATCGACCAGAGTTCCCGTATGGAGTTCTCCATGGGTGTTCCCGTGAGCACCAGTTTGAACATGGCATCGAGTTTTTTTACGCTCTTGGCCACTTTTGTCTGGTAATTCTTAATATGCTGGGCCTCATCAAGGATGACATAGTGGTAGACCCGGTTTTCATAAAGGTCGATATCGTTGCGGAGCAGAGAATAGGAGGTAATGAGAAGATCCATATTTTGAGACCCGGCGATGATCTCTTCGCGCTGGGCCCGGTTGCCCTCGACCACAGCACATTTCATATGCGGGGTAAACTTCTTGACCTCTTTGACCCAGTTATGCATCAAAGATTTGGGGCAGACCACCATAGAGGGAAGAGCGCTTCTTACCGAAGTCATCATGGCAAGGGCCTGGACTGTCTTTCCAAGGCCCATATCATCAGCCAATACACCTGATAGCTTATAGCGGTGCAGAAAATGAAGCCAGTAATAGCCCTCTTTCTGATAGGGGCGGAGAACTTTTTCCAGGCTTTCGGGGACGGGGACCTTCCTGATCCCCCTGACATCCATAAGCTCCTCATAAAGGGCACGGAAACGCTCATCCCCCCGGATCTCGATATCTTTGTTCTTCTTCACATAATTGATCAGATGAGGAAGATAATAGATCTTATGATGAAAGTTCTCTTTCTTGTCCAGGGAAAGAGCAAAGGCTGTTTTGAAATCCTCCATGAACTGGCGTACTTCCTCCAGATTGACCAGCTTCAAGATCCGTGTCTTGTCAAGCTTGATAAAAGGGTCTCCCCGTCGGATATGGCTTTTCAGCATGTCCGGATCCAGAGTATAATCCTCTTTCAGGCCGCACCCGAAACGAAGGGTAAAGGAGGAGTCCTCCTCAAGGGAGATTTCCAGGACAGGTTTGATGGTCACGTTGAAGATCCTGATCTGCCTGAATTCCGGGGTCAGTCTTTTGGTCCAGTCGGAAGGAATACGTTTAAACCCGTTGATGAGAAAATCGATAATATCATCATTGTCTTTGAGAACAAAAAACCCCTCTTCCCACTTGAAATTATACTGAAAAAAGAAGAGAAAAAGGCGACGTTCTTTTTTCGGGTCTCTGCGGATGAAGTTGATCTGGTCTTCCACAGTCTTGATGATATAAGGCCCTTTTTTGATGATATCATTATACGTAAAATCCATCTTGCCGTAATGATAGACGGGATCCACCTTGATGATCCCCTGGGAATAATCAAGATTCAACTCGATATTCAGCTGGTTGTGGTGGATCTCCAGACGTTTGATCTCACCGTCCCATTGAAAATCGAGGTACCTGTTCCAGTAGTTGTGGTAGTTGTCTATGAAATCAAAAAGCTCCTCGTCACGAAACTCTTTCCCTTTTGTCAGTATGGTGTCCCAGAGAGGCTGCGAGTAGACCGGGAGCAGCCTTGCCAGGACAGAACCGCTGAGATACCACTTCTCTCCCTCGAATGAGAGGATCCGGGACCGGGTCTCAGGCCCGGGAAAGACCCTGATGCTTTCGCTGCTGCACCGTATGAGCACAGCGGGTTTTTCAAATTTGTCCCTGACATCCAGCCGGATCCCTGACGAAATGAGGTAGAGCTGTTCATACCCGATGAGGAGGCTGAGAAGGTCACGGGCATAGGGCCCGTGAAGGACAAAGGCCTTATTGACGAATTTCCCGAATTTCAAAAGATGTCCCAGGATCATCTGCTGATGCTCTGTGAGCATTCCGACGATATCAAAGATCTCCTCTTCATGAAAAAAGTCCCGGGCAGCATTCTCGGAATGGCTGATGTACTCCATCATCTCGTTCTGCAGCCTGGGCCATTCCGTCTGTCGGCCGGGTTTCAGCGTAATGAATATGTCGCTGATCGTATCTTCAATACCGATGTAAAAAGGCAGGGGTCTTTCAGTCATATCTCCATCTCTTTATCGTTTATCTTTTACTGTACCCCCGGAACGTCAATCGGGCAAGCCTTAATGGCGGCGTATCTCCTGGATACGCGATGCTGCGGTCTTGCTGTAGACAGTCTCCCTGCCTGATATCTGAATGATATACTCATAGATCTCCACGGCTTTGTCCATCTCTCCCAATGACTCATAGGCGGTCCCGCCCTGGAAGAGCGCGGTCACCATCCACTGGAAGTCTTCATCTGTATTGACCGGCAGATATTTGACTTTCATAAATTCCCGGATGGCATCCCGGTATTGCCCCCTGGCATAATAACAGTCGCCGATGTTATACTGGACTTCCATCTTCAGGGAATCAGGGGCCCGGTCGATAAAAGATGTCAACCGCCCCAGGGCTTCATCATACTTTCTCTCGTCCATATAGGTATAGACGATGTTAAGATAGGCGCCGTAATAGAGAGGAGTCTCAGGGAAGCGGTCTACGATCTGCTGAAAGGCCTCCCGGGCACGCCCGGCATCCCCTTCCCCCTTATACAGAAGCCCCTGGTTATAGAGGGCATCGGCGTTGGGTTTGAAGGCGTAGGAGCGTTGAAAATAGTCTACTGCTTTCTCTTTGTCTCCCAGGGCATAATAGGCTTGTCCCAGAGAGAGGAAGAGCTTTTCTTTTCCTTCAAAAGAGGGATTAGCCTCAAGACGCCTGAAAATATCAAGAGCTTTGTCCGTTTCTCCCCGGCCCAGCCTGATATTTCCAAGCATAAAGGCGGCCTGGAGATTCCATGGGGTATCCAGGACCTCTTTGGTCCCCCCGGCTTCTTTGAAATAGTCTTCAGCTCTGTCAGCCTCTTTTTTCTTCAGATAGGTATACTCTCCCAGGACATAAGAGATCTCCTCCTCAAACTCCCTGAGCGCCTTACTGTTTTTACGCCGCAAAGAGAGCCCCTCATCCAGCCTGTTCAGCCGGGTCAGGGCAATAATGCGCCGGCTTACCGAATAGGCGTCTTCTCCTCTGAAAAAGCCCAGGACATCCTGCCAGCGTTCCTGTCCGGCCAGAGCTTTGTAGACACGGGCTCTGACATCCCGTCCCTGAGCCTTTTCCAGAAGAGCCATGGCCTCTTCATCCATCCCCAGCTTCAGACAGGCCAGCCCTTTGACCACGGAAAGCTCTCCCCGGTCCGCGGTGATCATCATACAGGCTTTCCGGGCTGCTTCTTTCTGACCATCAATGATCAGGGCTTCCAGGTAGAGGCCCATGACCTCCGGATCGTTATAGTACTCGGGCAGCCTGTTGAGGACATTATAGATATTGAAGATCACATCTTTATAATCACCTTCGCTGAAAGCGATTTTAGCCAGGAGCAAGCTGGCTTTGACTTTCATCTCAAATGGTTTACTGATAGACAGAAGACGCTCCCGGGCTTCAGCATTTCGTCCGGTCCTGTGGTAGATGGCAGCCAGATAGTAGGAGAGGGTCCCGTTCTGAGCCTTCTCTTTTCCCAAAAGATCAGAGAAGAGTTGTTCGGCTTCTCCGAAGTTGGCATTGACATAGGCCGCCATGGCCCGGGCATATTCCTCAGCAGGAGTCCCGGCCACACTCGGGGGAAGGACAAGCTTTTTCAGAGCATCCTCTCTCTCCTCACTGATTAAAAAATCGATGTAGTCTCTTACCGTCTCCTGGCTCACGGAATCGGGAAAATGCGAAAAGGCATAGAGGTAATCCTCTTCTTCCAGCGTCCCTTCCATATCGTAGTAGACCAGGACATCCGAATAGACGGCTCCGGCTGCAGGATGGCCTTTTTGGGCATTGAAAAATGATTCGATCTCCCTTTTGGGCCCTTTTTTCAACAGCAGGCCATAGGCTCCCGCCTGAAGGGCCTTCTCGTCGTCTCGGCCTCCTCTTTGATAATAATCATAGGCTTTGCTGAAATCCTTGACCGCAAAAAAGATATCCCCGCGCTGTCTGTAAAGTTCCTTCTCCCCCACGGGGTCTTTCATCTGCTGTTCCAGAAGTTCGTCCAGCGCCGTAAGGCCCCTGGGCACGTCAGCGATGATATAGCGTTTGAGATAGTCGATCCTTTTGCGCGCCTTATCCGCAAGGGGAGAGAAGGGAAAGCGCTCCCCGATATTTTTATAAGCCATAACGGCCCTATCGTACCGGGGGATCTTCTCGTAGCAGAGCCCGGTCTCATAGAGGGCTTTATCCCCGTATCCCTCTGTATTGAAACTGATCCTCTCAAAAGCAGCGATAGCACGCTCATAGTCCTTCATCTCATAAGCATAGAGCCGGCCCACCCGGTAGACCAGATAGGGGACCTGGTTGTCACGGGGGAAAAAGGTGATAAAATCAAGAAAAGCGTTGACAGCATGGGCATAAAAACCCCCTTCTTCAAAAACTGAGGCTTTTTCCAGAAGGACTCTTTTCACATCAGCTTCATTCTGCCTGGCCCGGTAAAACCCGGCCAGCTGGTCGAAAAGAGCCGCGATCTTTTTGTCGTCCCAGCCCTTTTTCTCTTTTTCGATCTCCAGGGCCATCCGGACCACATCGGGATAGAGGGGGCTGTCCGCATAAGCCTTCATAAAATAGTCGATCTCTTTGGAGGCGTCCTCTCTTCTGTTCAAAGCAAGAAGAGCTTCGGCTTTCCCTCTCAGGGCGTCATCAGCCATGACGCTGTTCGGATTCTTTTCAAGAAGGGACTGAAAGGCTGCCGCTGCTTCTGTAAAGGCCTTTTTCTCCATGAAGACACGTCCCTTTCCGTAAAGAGCCCTGTAGTAGTATTCACTTTCCGGATAGCGGGACATGAGCCCCTGGTACTCCTTAAGGGCCTTGTCATATTCCCTGAGTCCGAAGGCGACCTCAGCTCTGTACCAGAGCCACTTTCCGGGGTCCAGATCCTTCTCATCAAGTTTATCCAGATACCGGCCGGCTTTGTCCATCTCCCCCCGGGAATAATAGTAATCCAGCAAAGAGAGATAAGCTTTTTTCAGATTCTCTCCGCGGGGGTTGAGGTTGATGATCTCCTGCATGGCCTTGATATACTCGTCGTTGACCCCTTCTTCACGGTAAAGCGAAGCAACCAGAAAAAGGTTATCCGTATAAAGAGTGCTGTCCTTATAAAAGCGGCGGATCTTCTCAGCTGTCTCCAGGGCCTGTTTTTTCATCCCGCTTTGTTCCAGGGCTGAGGCGATATAATAGAGAATATCCCCCATAGACTGGCTTTTGTCATAACGCTGGAGAAACCGGTTTCCTTCAGTAAGGACCATGTTCCACTTTTCCAGATGATAGTACGATGCGATGAGTTTCTGATAGGCCCCTTCAACACGCCGGTCCTGGGGGTTCTCGTTGATAAATGTCTTGTACTCTTCCACAGCCAGGTCATAGAACCCGTCCTGAAAGAGTTTCTCGGCATAGTCATAACCGCCGATGATCCCCGAGGCCAGGGCCGGAGAGAGGATCAAAACGACGAGAGCCGCGATTTTATAGAGAGATGTCATGACAAGCTCCTTTCTTCTTTACAAGGGGCGTAAAGGATATACATGAAACAGGACATACCGGGAGACAGTTCCCGCACCGGATACACTCAGGAGACCCCGGGTCTTCGCTTATATTGATATCTGAAGGACAGACGGTCCTGCAAGCTCCGCACGAGATGCAACGGTCCCTGTCCACACGGATGGTATATAGGCTGATCCTGTTGAAAAACCCCAGCATGGTTCCCAGAGGGCAGGTGGTCCGGCAGAAAAACCGGGGGATGACCACAGAAAAACCGCTGTAGAGGATGAGCAGTCCCACTTTCCAGAAATAGAGGACCCCGAGGGGAATATTAAGAGACCAGACCAGGGTCAGCCCCCCTTCCAGAGTCCCTGCGGGACAGATATATGTACAGAAGGCGGGCTTGAGGAGGATCAAAGGGAGGATGATAATAAAAAGAGCCAGAATAAGATACCGTATCATGGTGAAAAAACGGGGCAGCCTCAGCGAGAGGGAAGAGATTTTTTTGAGCAGGTCCTGATAAAAGCCGAAGGGACAGAGGTGGCCGCAAAACCATCGTCCTGCCAGGACCCCGGCACTCCCCATCAACCCGATGACCAAAAGAGAAAGATGCCTCCCCTGGCTGTAAATCATATATTGCAGGCTGCCCAGAGGACAGGATGTCAGAGCCCCGGGGCAGGAGTAGCAATTGAGCACCGGAAGGCAGAGCCCTTTGGACTCCCCCTGAAAGGGAGCAGCTTCGATAAAACCCTTGAAATTAGAATTGATCCCTATGGTGAAAAGCAGCTGCTGCCAAAAACGCTTTTTCAGAAAAGAGAGCCATTTCATACTATCCGATCCCGATACACCCGTAACAGATGTAAATCCCGTTATTTCTGATAAGCTCCCATTCCCCTGTGAGCAGGCCGGCCAGGATCAGAAGGAGAGCCGCTCCGAGAAGGGCCAGGGCCCGGTTTCTATTCTTCTTTGTCACGGAAGATCCCCCTTATCACATGGATGGTATCCCTGGCCGCAGCCACATCGTGGACCCGAAGGATATCAGCTCCGTTGCTTAGGGCCACAGCATGGGCGGCGATGGTCCCCCATAACCGTTTTTCAGGGCCCTGACCGGTAAGCGACCCGAGAAACGATTTTCTGGACAGCCCCATGACCAGGGGGAACGGAAGAAACTTTAATTCCCGGAGACGCCGGAGAAGGGCCGTGTTGTCTTCCAGCCTCTTTCCGAACCCGAGCCCCGGATCTATGAGGATGGCGTCTTCGCGGATCCCCGCTCGTTTCGCTGCTTCCGCCCGCTCGTTAAGGAATGTATAGACCTCTCCCAGGGTATCGTCATAAGATGGATTCTCCTGCATGGTGTCTGGAGTCCCTTTCATATGCATAAGGATCACCGCAGCGTCGAAGGAGGCGGCGGTATGAGCCATCTCGGGATCATGTGTGAGTGATGAGATATCGTTGATGATATCAGCCCCGTTTTCCAGTGCCCTGCGGGCGACTTCGCTTTTGCGTGTATCCACAGAGACAGGAATATCCGGCGCTTTTTCGCGGATAAGAGAAAGGGGCCTTTCAAGACGCGCCCACTCTTCAGAAGCGGGGACTTCCCGGCTTCCGGGACGGGTGGACTCCCCCCCGATATCGATGATATCGGCTCCCTCCTCCAGAAGCTGAGCCACTCTCTCCTCCAGGGCTTCCGGGGTTGTGAGCCGCCCTCCGTCATAAAAAGAGTCGGGGGTCATGTTCAGGATCCCCATGACCAGCGGAGACGCCAGGCTGACTGTCTTCCCTCTGGCCCGGAAAGAAGATAAACCAGAATGATGATGAAGCAGCTCTTTAGCGATATTTTTCAGCCCGAAAGGTTGTTTTTCCAGCTTCAGGCTCAATTTTTCCAGGTTGCGCTGTGTCCCCATGAGGATAATATCGGTCCTCTCCGGCTTTCCTGAGATAGCCGAGCGGGGGATCACGGCATCCGCTCCTACACTCAGGGCATCCTGCTTGATGATGTTGGCAGCTTCAATACGGCACCCCTCTATCTTGATCAAACAGGTCTCTCTCTTTTTTTCAAAGATCTCCAGGGCATACGGGTCCACCCCTATGCTTTTGAGTTCTGTGAGGAAATCTCCCTGCGAAGGGAAGAGCCGTCTCATTCGAGTCTTCATATCGCTCCTGTCTTTGACCGCATTGATTTACCGGGATTACGGGAATACAGCCCTTTCATTCTATCGATGCCCCCTTCCGATGTCAACGGAAATATCTCTTTTAGAAGAACCCAACACACAGACTTCATAAGGCGCAAGGACGACTCTCTTGCCCACCTGGCGCTCGGTTCCGCTGAGACGGTCGTAACCGAAGGAATCGGGGATAAACGAAGAGACACGGGTCTCCAAACGTTTGTCCGTGACGTTGACCAGACAGAAAAGCCTCTCCTCCCCTTTTCCGCGCACAACGGCAAAGACTCCTTTTTCCGTGTCAGGATACCGCGCAGGAGCACCCGGAGCAAAAGCCGCCTCCTCTCTCCTTAAGCGCAGAAGCCTTCCGTACCCCGACCATATCGCTGACCGGAGGCCTTCTTTCCCTGTCATGACCTTTTCAGCTTCCCTGCGGGGGATCTTATAACGGTTGATGGTCCTCGCCCTCCCCGTGGCCTTCACACCGGCAGTCCAGTTCTCCATCCCGAAGAGGCTGTTGATATAGACCGCTGGGATCCCGGGTATAAAGAGCATGATCGCCTGTGAGGCGAGAAATGCCGCTGCCCTGGAACTGTCACAAGACAGCCCTGCCGTAACAGCATCAATGTAAGTGATATTGAGTTCATAAGGCCGCTCTCCTCTTCGGGGATCATCTCGCATGGAGACGATCCCTCCGGCTTTCTGGATCCTCAGGATCATCTCCTGAAGCTCTTTTTCATCCACAAGCCCTTCAAGAGGCCTGACCCCGATCCCGTCATGAGAAGCTGTGAAATTGAGAAACGTACAGCGCGGAGACGGAGCTCTCAGCGTGGAGAGCCAGAATCTTAGTTTTGTCACATCACCGCTGAGAAAAGTATAAAGGATCAGAGGGGGAAGAGGAAAATTGTAGACCACATGAGCTTCATCATCACCCTTTCCGAAGTAAGAGATATTTTCCTTATGAGGGACATTTGTCTCTGTGACCAAGAGAGCTCTCCCGGGGAACAGTCCGCAGAAAAGCCTGAAGAGTTTCACGAGCCGGTGTGTCTCCTCCAGATGAAGGCATGACGTCCCCCTTTTTTTCCACAAAAAGCCCACGGCGTCGAGACGGAGAGCGGAGATACCCCTTTTCAGATAGAAGGCCGCCACTTCCAGCATCCTTTTGAGGACTTGGGGATTGGCATAATTGAGATCCACCTGGTCCGGGCTGAAGGTCGTCCACAGCCAGACTGTAGTCCCGTCTCTCTTTTCAAAAGGCGTAAGGAGGGGAAGAGAACGGGGACGGACCACAAGGGAGAGGTCTTCAGCAGGGTCGGCCTCGATGAAAAAATCATGGTATTCGGGTTCTCCGGCAAGATAACCCCGGACCCATTCACTGCGGCTTGATATATGGTTCAGGACAAGATCGGCCATGAGGGAAAAGGAATTTCCGATCTTTTCCACATCTTCCCACCCCCCCAGCTCAGGACGGACTCTGATATAATCAGTCACTGCAAACCCGTCATCGGAAGAGAAGGGGAAAAACGGAAGGATATGGATGAGAGAAAAAAGAGGGATGAAGGACTCTCCGGCGATCTCCCCGAGAGTCTCCAGCCCCGGGCGGGAATCCTCCCGGACAGAATCACCGTATGTGATGAGCCAGACATCGTCATGGGTAAAGGGCTTGCCTGAAGGGAGCTCATCACCGCCTCCTGACAAAGAGTCCATGAGGGATATGATGCCTTCTGTCTCCTCTTCAGTATACAGCCCCTTAAGTAATTCTTCAGCTTGGTTTTTCCATTTTTCTCTCATCCCTCTCACACTACCTGAAATTCTGAGCCGTTGCAAGTTTCTTGCTTTTTTTTGTGGACCTTGTATGATGATTTTATGAAAAACGCGGTTTCAGCTCCTCCGCTCCTGACATTGCCCGCTCTCACTGAAGGCATATTTCTCTCCCGCCCCAACCGGTTCACTGTCCGGGCTCTCATCGGCGGATATGACCAGGCCGCCCATCTTCATGACCCCGGCAGGCTCACCGAACTCCTCACAGAGGGAAACCGCCTTCTGCTCAGGCCCGCTGTAAAACCGGGACGGAAGACCGCCTGGGACATCATCGCCGCCTTCCGCTCCGGTTACTGGGTCGTGATCAACTCTGCTCTTCACCGGCCCCTGGGAGAGGCTTTTCTGAGAGGAGAGGACAGTCCCCTGGGCCCCCTGTCTTCTCTCAAACCTGAAGTCTCCGCGTCTCACGGGCGTCTTGATTTTTACGCTGAGACCCGCTCCGGAGGTGTCTGGATCGAGACAAAGGGATGTACTCTTTCTGAAGGCTCCCGGGCTCTTTTTCCCGATGCACCCACCCGCCGCGGCACAAGACATCTGAACGAGCTCATCGCTCTGCGCCACAGGGGAGAACGGGCAGCGCTCCTTATTTTCATCTTTTCTGTTTCCGCGGGCCGGTTTGCCCCACACAGAAAACGTGACCCGGATTTTGCCGAAGCCTTTTATAGAGCTCTTGACCGGGGTGTGGAGATCTATCCCCTCTCTTTTCATTTCGACGGAACTCATATCCGCTTCCATGGTTTACTCCCTATAGAGCCTGATAAGAGAAAGGAGTCCCTATGAAATACAATCGTCTGGGAAAGACCGGATTGAAAGTCAGCGAACTCTCCTTCGGGTCGTGGATCACTTTCGGAAAACAGACTGACCTGATATCAGCCGGCAAGCTGATGAAAAACGCTTTTGACAACGGCATCAATTTTTTCGATAATGCAGAAGCCTACGCCCGGGGGCTTTCCGAACTCATCATGGGAGAGATCCTCAGGACATTCCGGCGGGAGGAGCTGGTCATCTCCACAAAGATCTTCTGGGGAGGAGAAGGGCCCAATCAGACAGGGCTCTCGCGCAAACACCTCCTGGAAGGGACAAAAAACTCTCTGCGGAGGATGCAGATGGAGTATGTGGACCTTCTCTTCTGTCATCGCCCCGATCCCGAGACCCCACTTGAGGAGACCATCCTTGCCATGGACGCCCTTGTGCGCGGAGGAGAGGCCCTTTACTGGGGGACCTCTGAATGGAGTGCAGCGGATCTGGAAAAGACATTTCAGCTCTGCAGGGAACTGAGTGCCATCCCCCCCTCAATGGAGCAGCCCCAGTACAATATGCTTGTGAGAAAAAGATTTGAAGAAGAGTACAAGCCCCTCTTTGAGCAGTATCACATGGGGACAACAACCTGGAGTCCCCTGGCTTCCGGGGTTCTTACCGGAAAATATAATGACGGTATTCCTGATGACAGCCGCCTGGCCCGCAACCCGGCCCTTCGCAAGACTATGGAAGAAGCGGGGCTTCTTTCTGAAGAGACTCTCTCCAAGGTACGCCGTCTCTCCAGTCTGGCCGGAGACCTGGGGGGGAGTATGGCCCAGCTGGCGATTGCCTGGATCCTTAAAAACCCCCATGTGAGCAGCGTCATCACAGGAGCGACTTCTGAAGAGCAGTTGTCAGAGAATCTGGGCGCCCTGGAGATCAAGGAGAAACTCGACAGGGAGTCCATGAAGACCATAGAGAACATTTTAACAAGGGAGGAAAAATGAAACGTTTCATTCCGTTTATCGCCGTTTTAACAATCTTTATGACCGTCTCCTGCGCGAAAAAGGAGCTGGCCTCTGTAGACGGACGCATCTTTACCGCGGCAGAACTGGATAAACAGATGTCCAAGATCGATCCCTCTGCACTGCAGCAGTATGGAGAAAACCGCATCAGAGAGACGATTCTCAACCGCATGATCGAGACCGAACTTCTCTACAGAGACCTGAAGGAGAAGAAGTATGACGAGAACGCCGATGTAACCGCCCGCTGGGAAGAGATCAAACCCGACGTGGAGATGACATACTTTGTCAATGAATACATCCGTCACGATGCCCCTGTCCCCGAAAAAGAGCTGAAAAAAGCCTATGAAAAACGCATCACCCAGTTTCAGACTCCGGAGAAAGTCAAAGCGAGCCATATTCTCATCCAGGTGGGCGATAAGCATACGGATGAAGAGGCTCTGTCTCTCATCACCAGTGTGAAAAAAAAGATCAATGCCAAGGGGACCAATTTCAGCGATCTGGCCAGAGAGTACTCCGAAGGACCGAGTGCTTCCCAGGGAGGCGACCTGGGGTGGTTTTCACGGGGGCAGATGGTCAAGCCTTTCGAGGAAGCCGCATTCAGCCTGAACAAAGGGGAGATCTCCTCGGAACCAGTCAAGACCCAGTTCGGTTATCACCTCATCCGTGTCACAGACAAAGCCGAAGCGGGCCGTGTTCCCTTTAAAGAGGCAAAAGAAAGATTGAAATATGATGTCTACAATACTCTGTTGAAAAAAGAGTACGGAATAGCCGTCTATCCTGAAAAAGCCTCCCTGAAGCCTTCCCCTGAGATCGTGGCAGAGATCCAGAAGACCTCCACGGCCTACACCAACGAAGCCTTCATTGAGGACCTCTCCAAATGGATGAACAAAGAGACCATGGCCAAGCTGTTTAAAAACGCCGACGCTCTGTACGGCACCTTGAACGACCTGATCATCAGAAAAGCTTACCGCGAGATCATTGAGACGGAACACCTTCGTGAGTCAGCGGGTTATTCATCCTTCATGGACCAGATGAAAAAGGAATATCTGGTTCAGAATTATCTGGACGATACCCTCTTTCACAATGTCAGCGTGACACAGGAGGAGATCAGACGCTATTACGAGGAAAACCCGGCTCTTATGAAGAACCTTGCAGACCAATACGGGGAGAGATTCCTCTCAGACCAGGCGTTCCGCCGGTCCAAAGAAAAAGAGTTCTTCCCCTATCTTGAACAACAGATCATCAACAGTAAAAAGCAGCACCTCTATGACAATTACATCACAACTCTTAAAAACAAATACCCTGTAGAGATCTTCGTTAAATTTACCTGATCTCTGCCCCGTGCCGGAGGGACTCACCCCTCCGGCATCCCCCGGTTTCTTTTCCCCGCTGCCCGCACCGCCCGGGCGAGGCCATACCCTGCTGCCGAGACGATAATGATCGTAGCCCCCGTTGGAAGGTTCAGCAGATAAGAGACTCCGAACCCTGCTGCATTGAAAAGGGCCGCAAAAAGAACGGCAAGGAGCATCATAGAAGACAAACGCCTGCTGAAGAGATTCGCTGCCGAGGCCGGCAGCGCCAGTAAGGCGATGACCAAGACAAGGCCCACGATCCGCGTCAGGAGGACGATGGTCACGGCAATCACTCCCAGGAAAAGAAGAGACATAAGATTGACCGGCAACCCGCGCATAGCCGAATACTCTTCATCAAAGGAGACATAGAGAATATGTCTTTTGAAGAGGAATACTCCTGCGATGAGAAAGAGATCCAGAACAGCCAGTGCCAGAAGGTTCTGCCGGGTGACCAGCAGTATGTTCCCGAAAAGATAGGAGAGAAGATCCACCGTATATCCCGGTGTCAAAGAGATAAAAAGGACCCCGAGCGCCATACCCAGGGACCACAAAGCAGCGATGACTGTATCTTCTCTCTCCCCCATCTTGTTTTTGCCCACGACCAGGATGAGGACAAAAAGAAATGCGGCTGCTAAAGCGCCCCACAAAGGATCGAAGGAGAGGAATACCGCCAGTCCGATCCCCCCGAGGACTGCGTGCGCCAGCCCCCCGCTCATCACGGCCAGACGTCGCGTGACAACAAAAGTGCCGGCGATTCCTGCTGCGATCCCCGACAGAAGCGCAGCGATTAAAGTGAACAGGTAAAGAGGCATCACAGAATTCATGGCTCCCCCTACAATCCGCACTCATGGCGGATTTCTGTTACTTTATGCCCGTATGGAGAGAGCCCCTCCCTTTCAAGCGCGATATCGCCGGTAGCATGACAGGCTGATCGTCTGTTCAGGCACATGACTTTATTGACATACGAAGAGATGAAGGTGATATCGTGCGTGACCAGGAGAATGGTCATAACGCGGTTCATCTCTCTGAGAAGCTCATAGATATCCTCTTCCACAGCAATATCCACACTGGAAGTCGGTTCGTCAAGGATAAGCAGTTCAGGGGAGGAGACAAGAGCCCGGGCAAGCAATGCCCTCTGCTTCTGCCCCCCTGAGAGTTCCCCGAAGCGTCTGCGTCCCAGCTGGGCGATCCCCAGCTGGTCCATGGCCCGGAGCCCCTGTTCCACAGCGTCCTTTTTCCAGACAGGCCCCACGAGGTCTTTGCGGAACAATCCCTGGAGGACCACATCCAGGACAGTGATGGGAAACGACGCATCCATGGTGCTGAACTGGGGAACATATCCGATACGTGCACCTGCCTTGACAGGAGGCCCGCCTAAAACAGTCAGGGTCCCCCGTGTGGGCTGAAGACGCCCTGTGATCAGCTTTACCAGCGTGGTCTTTCCCCCTCCGTTGGGGCCGACAACCGCCACGAAATCTCCCTTCTCCACAGAGACGGAGATATCTTCAAGGACGAAATCATGATCATACGCAAACCAGAGCCCGCGGCTCTCCAAAGCCTTTTCCATTATTTTACCGCCTTCCGTGCCGCAGCTTGAGCCGCTTCCCTGAGTAGAGCGGGATAATCACGTCCCAGTGGATCCAGTGTAACCACCTCACCGTTAAGCGACTGGGCGATACGCATGGCGGCGTGTCGGCTGAACTCCTTCTGGATCATAATCGTCCTCACCCCTTTTTCCCTGAGGTATTCCATGATGGCCTGGAGTTCTCTGGGAGCGGGTTCTTTCCCCCGGACCTCGATGGGGATCTGCTCAAGGCCGAACTCCCTGCAAAAATAACCCCAGGAGGGGTGAAAGACTGCAAAAGGCGCTTTTGCCCCCTCTCCCAGGATATCCCGGATCTCCTTCTGCAGAAGACTTAGGCGGGTGAGAAGAAGAGCCAGCCTCTCTCTGTAACGGCTCTCTCCGGCAGGATCGATCTCGATGAGGGCCTGTGTCATGTTTTCTGCCATGGTCTTGGCCAGCTCCGGACTAAGCCAGATATGGGGGTCAAGATGTCCGTGGCTGTGGCCTGTCTCGGAGCTGCCGCCCAGGAGGGCATGAATATCATCCACAGGCCTTTTGGGGATCCCGGCAGAGACATCATAGACTTTCAGCCCGGGAAAAAGATCCCGGATACGCGGCATCCAGGCCTCCTCGAATGGAACTCCTATGGCAAGAAAAGCCGCTGCCCGGGACAGCTCTTCAAGCTGTCTGGGCCGGGGCTCATAAGTGGCCGGGCTTTCTCCGGGGCCCACCATGACCTTAACCTGGAAGGACTCTCCTGCCAGCTGCCCCACAAACCATGCCTGGGGAGGTATGCTGACGAACAAAAGAGGCTTTTCCCCGATGCGGGACGAAGGAGAAAAACAACCTCCCAGGATGAGGAGCAGGCTCATACAATAAAAGAGGCGTCTCATGGATGTCTCCTCTCTTCACGTTTTGCCCTGGCCCGGGCGCATTCGGCGCATAACCCGCTGAACAGGAGCTGGTGGCCCTGGATGGTAAAACAGAATTCCTCTTTCAACTCCTTCTCAATACTTTTTGAAGGACATTGGGGAAAGATTTTGACTTCATGACACTCCCTGCACACAAGAAAATGCCCGTTCTCCCTGCCGCTGTAGTAGTATTTTTTGGGCCCGAAAAAGGAGACGCTGTTGACACGCCCCTCCAGTTCCAGTTTTTTCAATGCCCGATAGACCGTGGACAGGTCCGGGTGTCCCGGAAGGCATCGGGCCAGGCCGGCTGCGTCGAAGAGGCGCACCCCTGAATCCATCAGCTCCTCAATGGACTCCTCTGTAGTCTGTATTTTTTTCATAACAACTCCTTTGCGCAAATGATTTGCATTAATAATAAGTCCTGTCCATGAAGCCGTCAAGAGAAGGTTTTCTTGAATCCTCACTCTCTCTGTGATAGAATAGGCCTATGATCACAGCATTTTACCAGTTCACTCCCCGTATAGGGAAGAGGAAAGAAAACCTGGAGAAGATCCGTAAAGGAACAGAAAAGAAGGACTTCGATCTTCTGGTCCTCCCTGAGCTCTGCACAACGGGATATGCCCTGACACCGGAAGAGCTGAACCGTTTCAGCGAACCTGTTCCTGACGGCCCCACGGTCTCCTTTATGCTGGATTACTCGCGGGAAAAAAGGAGTACCATGGTATGGGGGATGGCCGAGCGTGACGGAGACCGTTTTTATAACAGCGCCGTTGTGGCCCATAACGGTTTCTTTCTGGGAAAATACAGAAAAGTCCATCTTTTCCTGAATGAAAAAGACCTCTTTTCTCCCGGGGACCTTCCCTTTACCGTTTGGGACATCAGCGGGGTCCGGATGGGAGTCATGATCTGTTTCGACTGGGCCTACCCCGAAGCAGCCCGGACTCTGGCCTTCCGCGGCGCTCACATCGTGGCCCATCCTGCCAACCTTGTCCTGCCCCTCTGTGAGAAAGCTATGCCTGTCCGGGCTATTGAAAACCGCATTTTTACTGTAACAGCAAACAGGACAGGGGAAGAGCGCGGCCTCCGTTTTACGGGGAAAAGCCTCATCTGCGGCCCTGGCGGAAAGATCCTCTCCCGGGCCGGAAGGAGCCCTGCTTTCGGTTCTGCAGAGATCACACCCCTTGAAGCCTCGGATAAGAGACTAACTCCGCGAAACTCCCTCTTCGAAGACCGCAGGCCGTCATTTTACTTGTGAAAGGAGCCTGTATGGAAAACAGGAGTATTTATGACCAGCGTCTGTCAGAAATGCTTGATAAGGTCGCTGACGAGATCAAGAACTACTCCATCAGTTTCATCAGCCATATCAAAAAACTTGCCGAGATCGGGATATCACTCACCTCGGAAAAGAACATTACCAAGATCCTTGAAATGATCGTGGAAGAAGCCAAAAATTTCACCAATGCTGACGCAGGGACACTATATTCCGTGAGCGGAGACCGCCTGATCTTCGAGATCCTCTACAACGACACGCTGGGGATCAAGCAGGGCGGAACCACCGGGACCCCCATCAAACTCCCCCCTGTCCCCATCCATGAACAGAATGTCTCAGGATATGTGGCTAAAAAAGGAGAGATCATCAATATTCCCGATGTCTACAAAGACAATACCTTTGATTTTACAGGGCCGAAAAAGTATGACGCTCAGACAGGCTACCGCTCCCGCTCATTTCTGGTCGTCCCCCTCCGGGATCACGAAAATACCATCATAGGAGTCCTTCAGCTGATCAATGCCAAAAATAAGGATACCGGCGAAGTCATCCCCTTCGCTCCTGAATATGAGGATATCATCTACTCTCTGGCTTCCCAGGCTGCTGTGGCTATTACAAATGCCCAGCTGATCAAAGATATCGAACAGATGCTCAACTCCTTCGTAAAAGTGATGGCCACCGCTATTGACGAACGGACTCCCTACAACAGGGACCATACAGCACGGGTAGCCTGTTATACCGTAGCTCTGGCCGGGCGGATCAATGAGATCACCGAAGGCCGGTATAAAGACCTCTATTTTACAGAAGAAAAATTGGCTGAACTGAATATGGCAGCCTGGCTTCACGATGTGGGGAAAGTGACCACCCCCGATATTGTGATGGACAAATCCACAAAACTCGAATGCAAGATGGACAGGCTGGAGATCATCCTCCAGCGTATCGAACTTCTCCGGAAAGACTGCAGCATCCAGGAACTTTCGGGGACACAGGATGAAAAAAGCGCCAAAGAGATGTTGGAACGCCTTTCCCGTTATGAAGATTTCCTCATCAAAGCCAATCAGCCGGGAGAATCTCTGAGCGGCAAAGACCTCTCTTTTCTCGAAGAGATCCGCTCGTTCCGTTTCAAGGATCACATGGGCATCCCGCGTCAGGTCATCACCGAAGAAGAATATGCCAACCTCTCTATTCCCAGGGGAACCCTGAATCCCGATGAACGGACCATCATGGAAAACCATGTCCTGGTCACTGAAAAACTGCTTTCCAATATGCCTTTTATCAAGAAATATAAAAATGTCCCGGAGATCGCCTCATCTCATCATGAGAAGATAGACGGCAGCGGCTATCCCCATCATCTGAAAGGGGAGGAGATCCCCATCGGTGGCCGGATCATGGCCATCGCAGACTTTTTCGATGCTCTCACCGCCAGTGACCGTCCGTATAAAAAGGCGATGTCCCCCGACGAGGCCTTTAAGATCCTTGAGAAAAGCGCTGATAAGGGAGAACTGGACAAAGACCTTTTACAGATCTTCCGCGACAGTAAAATCTATGCAACTGATACCCAGAAGAAAGGAGTCTTTGAAACATGATCAACGACGTCGCCATCATCCCCCTGCAGATACTGGCCCTCCTCTATGCCATCGTCATCCACGAATGGGCCCACGGTTTTGCCGCCTATAAAATGGGAGACAATACCGCTTACTATATGGGACGGCTCACGCTCAACCCCATCAGGCACATGGACCTCTTCGGCACGGTCCTTCTGCCTCTTCTTCTCATCGTCACCCGCTCCCCCATCCTTTTCGGGTGGGCCAAACCAGTCCCCGTCAATCCCAACAATTTCAGGGATTTCAGAAAGGGAGAAGTCGTCGTCTCACTGGCAGGGGTCACGGCCAACATCCTGTCGGCCCTCCTCTTCACAGCCCTGGTCTTCATTCTCCGCCCCTTTTCCAGGACACCCCTTATCCAGCCGATGATCTTCTTTTTCATCATCGCATCGGTGATCAATGTCATCCTCTTCGCCTTTAACCTTATTCCCATCCCCCCGCTGGACGGTTCTCATATCCTCATGCTGCTCCTTCCTCCCAAACAGGCCATGGTCTTCAACCGGATCGCACCCTACGGTTTTATCATCATCCTGGGACTTCTTCTGGTGGGAGTCATCGATGTCTATCTCCGGCTGATTTTGAATCTCTATTTCACCGTCACGGGCCTCCCTCTGATCTTCTGATTGCTATGATACGGCTTGAAGACCTCTCTCCTTTTACAGAGATTGCACCCGAAGACTTCTCCGGCCCCTTTCACCAGGATCCCGCGGGACGTCTCTTTCTTCTCGTTGACATGCCGCCTGAAGGCGTCCGTGACCTCATCGACGGCCCCCTCTCTCTGGGGGGGACAAAAAGCAGCCCGGACACCATCCGTCTGGTCCTGACCCTCCACCGGGGTGAAATACCCCTCCTTCTTCTGGAGCAGCTCATCCCCCTGTCCCGGGCCGAAAAAGAGTACCTTGCTTTCCTTTCCGCGGAAAGACAATCCCTTGCCTTCTTCTATTCATCGGAGGGCAAACGCTTTTTTATCCTGGCTAAACAGATCCTTCTCGAGGAAAACCTGAAAAAGGAGCTTCTCGCCATGACCGGCCCGGACTATCCCGTTATTCATCGTATTCCTCTCTCCCAGGCCGACATCACGCCGTTTCTGAAACCTTCCTATATGCTGTACCGGTTTGATGACCATGCCCTCGAAGACCCGTCTCTCCTCATAACCATAGAGGACGGCGCGCTTCTGTCCCGTCCCTTCTCTCTTTGGACCGGGCGGGACAGCAGAGGAGCATTTCTTCTTTCAGATACTCCGATGAACAGTTGGACACCCGAACAGGAGGGATGCCACCCTATTGAGATGACAGCTGTGCCCTATGCTTTTTCAACCGCCCCGGGGGTCCTCTTCAGGGTTCTCATCGACAAAGAGGGACTGGAAAACCTCAAAACCAGGGGAGACCGTGAAAAGTATGAAACGTCGTATCCTTTCTGGCATTAGTATCCTTTTCCTTCTTTTTTTCCTCTTCTATACTCCGGGATGTTCTCTCATCAGGCGCCCTTCTCCCCCAAGGCCCATTTATGGCAGGGCGCTTGAAAAACTTCGCAGCGGAGACCCCGCTGCAGCTGCTGCCCTCTTCTCCTCAGTGAGCCGGGATGACGATGTCTACCCCGCAGCTC
>Ga0068713_1001772_pt1 | contig 25816 bp, 21 predicted proteins | sample MTBAKSrepl2MetaG_FD_62223 | JGI IMG/M metagenome (GOLD analysis project Ga0068713, IMG submission 62223) | Enrichment culture microbial communities om Arthur Kill intertidal strait, New Jersey, USA, that are MTBE-degrading - MTBE-AKS2 (Arthur... | ecosystem: Environmental > Aquatic > Marine >...
CGGGGTTGATGATCGTACGCTAATCTTACGAATTCCCAATCGTTTGGTGATCATTCATCAATCCAGTTACCATTAAACCAGCAAGCAACCAAAATGTCGGTGGCCAATTTAGATCTGGTAAAGCAATGATCAAAGCGAGCAGATAAGTATAAAAACCGGCTGAAATGGATATTGTTATTGGATCAAGGTTTGAAAAATCTTTGAGAAATATTTTCGTGAGAAAGAAAACAAAGCCAAAGAAAGAAAGGAATCCAATGATTCCGACGTTGGACAATAAAAATGTAACAAATGATGATGGTCGATTGCTCCCCCACCCTGCTCCAAGAAAATAAGTGGAAGGAAAAACTGAAAATACGGAAAATTGATCTGCCCATAATCGAACTCTGAAACTTGAACTGCTAAATTTATCAATTGTGTATAACCTTAATTGATCCATCAGGTTTTTTGGATCATCAACTTCAGCCGGAGTTTCAGTTGGCCTAAATTCCTGGTTTGCAGCATTTTCACTTTGAGGTATCGGAGTTGGAGATACGCCTTCAATAGACATCGAAAGTGTGTATGTATCCCGTGATACCGTTTTAGGAAGACCAATCATCTCAGAAGTTTCTGGTAGTGCTTGATTTTTTCGTCTAAAAACGTCCTGTAAAGAATTCACAAGGTTTTGTTCTTGCTGAAAGAAGACGAAGACACAGGCAATCATTAACAAAGAGAAAATTAATCTTCCAAAAACATGTCTTTCTTTGTTTCTTAACCTTATTTCCTGAATGATCACAAAAATGCTCAAAAATAACACACTCATTCCGAGTGTGACAATCCCGGTTGTCGATAAAGCAATCAGAACGCTATAAAACCCCAGGATAACTAAAAATAGAACTCGCTTTTTTCCTGAGTACAAAAATAAAGCTAACGTCATGATACTGAAGGTTACTGCAAATCCCGAAAACCAGGAGGCTTCACCAAAAAACGAATTGGTGCGTAATGTGTCACTCGGTAATGAGGAATAGACATGATTGTTATGGACAATTGCGTATAAGAATTCATAAAATTGATTGGGATAATAGTAAACAGATATATGTTGAAAAATACCAAAACCAATCGTGATGACACCAATGATCAAATAAACTTTGAAAAATAACGATAATTCACGGACACTCGAAACGGCATAAATCAAGAAAATAAAAACACAGAAATTGACAGATAGATAGATCACCTGTCCCAGGTTTGAGAATGACCATGACAAAAGTGATGGATTCATGTATTGTGCATCCATCCCCAAGCGTAAATTCATAACCTCAATTCCTTCAAATATGACTGGAAAAAGAAAAGCAGAGATTACGCTGTAAATGACAAAAATTAAAACGAAATACAAAGCCCATTTGAAGTTTTTTGGAGGATTCATCCAATATATAAGTTTTGTTCTATCTGTGAAAAATAAGAACATTAACAAAACTATAATCGATAATCCGATCAACCAGTACGGGGCAATTGTAATACTAAAACTACTTATTAAATCAAAAGAAGATATGGCAACTACTTGAAGAACTGAAGTAATCAGTAATAAAATCACTACAGCCGTAATTAAATGTTTTTTCAAATCTTTCTTCCCACTTTAATTGATATTAATTAGTATTCAATAAATTCAACCTTACCAGGAGATTGTGGTATAAATACCGGCAACACTTTCCTTATACCTGTATATACAACGGCTTTATTTCATAATATTTTATGGATAAACGTAGAACGAGTTTAGAAAATTCTTCCAATCAGATTGATATTGATATTTCACATTGTACCAGATAAATATTCAGGTATTTTGATTTCTCATCATCATTACATTTATTTCGTACTCTGGAAGAATTTGCTTGTTTATTTATTATAAAGATAGTACTTTTTCTTTTTGATCTCCAAGTCTATATATGATATACCCATTTTCTTCCCAGTCACTTTTTGTCAGAACATTCACCGTATCAAATATTATTTTTGCTTTTGTTTTCGATTTAATTATGTTTGGATCAAGTTTTTTAAACTGACCATGACCAACTAATAATATCAAAACATCAGCTTCGCATATTGCGTCTTCCATCGAATTCGCTGTTTTTGCGCTTTCCAATGTGAATTCAGGTCTATATGGTTCATAGATCGTCAAATTACAGTTTTCCTGGATTAATTTTTGAGCAATTTCCACTGCCGGGCTTTCTCGCAAATCATCAACATCAGGTTTATAAGCGAGTCCTAAAACAGTAATGTTCTTATCTGCCAAATTTCCAATATTCTTCTTTAACAATTCAACAACAAATTCAGGTTGATCATCATTAACTCTTCTGGCGCTATAAATTAATTTGGTAATATCAGGAGCTGCTTCTACAAAGAACCATGGATCAACGCTAATACAATGTCCACCGACTCCTGGACCCGGATTGAGAATTTTTACGCGTGGGTGTAAATTAGCGATTTCAATTGCTTCCCATACATCAACACCAAAACGATCTGCTAACCGGGAAAATTCATTGGCTATTGCAATATTGACATCCCGATATGTGTTTTCCATTAATTTAACCATTTCCGAGGTCGTTGAATCGGTGAGAATGATTTCCCCTTTAACAAACATCCCATATAGTTCTTTCCCAGCTTTAGCGGATTCTTCATCTATCCCCCCAATGACACGTGCATTTTCAATCAATTCTCGAAGAATTTGACCAGGCAAAACACGTTCAGGAGAATACGCTAAATGAAAATCAACTCCAGCTTTCAAATTAGATTTCTCTAGTATCGGTAAAACGATATTTTTTGTAGAAAGTGGCGGTGAAGTCGATTCAAGAATTACCAGGTTCCCTTTTCTTAAAACTGGAACAATCGCCTCTGCAGCAGCGATAACATATCTCATATCTGCTTTTTTGCCATCCTTAAAAGGAGTAGGAACAGCAATAATAAAAGCATCTGCTTCTACCGGAGTCTCATTTATTGATAACAAATTCCGCTTAATTGCATCCTCAACCAGTGATTGAAGACCCGGTTCGAAAATATGAACTTTCCCCGAACGCAAACTTTTAATGACTTCAGGATTTTTATCAACACCAGTAACTTTGACTCCATGTTGAGCAAATGTACATGCCGTGGGTAATCCTATGTAACCGAGTCCAACAACGCAAATATGATTAAATGTCATTCTTTCCCTCTTCAATAATATTTATTTTTTCTTTTCCATAAATTCGAGATAGGCATCAACAGTTGTATTCGTATCACCATGCTGAACAATTTTTCCTTGTTCAAGCCAGATTGCTTCATCACACTGCTTCCGGACCATTGACTCATCATGTGAAACCAATAACACTGTTTTTGTCTTATCTGAAATAATTTTGTGAATTTTTTCAAAACTTTTTTTGCGGAAACCAATATCACCAACACTTAACACTTCATCTATTAAGAGAATATCCGTATCCAGAATGGAGCTAATCGAAAATGCCAACTTTGAAACCATACCACTGGAGTAGGTGTTAACCGATTTGTAAATAAAATCTTCTAGCTCAGAAAACTCGATAATTTCATCAACATTTTTTTGAATTTCTGCGCGTTTCATTCCTAGAAGCATACCGGACAAATAAATATTATCCAAACCGGATAAAGAAGATTGGAAACCAACCCCCAGTGATAATAGGGAAGCTCGATTATTCTTCAAATCAATTTCACCTTTATCAGGTGTAAATATCCCGGCAATTGCCTTCAGCAAGGTGCTTTTTCCACTTCCATTTTTCCCAATTATTCCCAGAATTTTTCCTTGCTCCAGGCTAAATGAAATGTCTTTGAGAGCAAAAAACCGCTGAATTTTTTGATCTTTTAAATCAGACTTCAATTTTCTAATACGAAACGTGTTGATTATTTGGTACGAAACAGATACCTGATGCAAACCTAAAGCGATATTAGCCATTTTGCACCACTTTTACATAAGTGTTTTCATAACGGTACATCAAACTTAAGCTTGCTAAAGAGAGAATAACCCCAATGACCAGCCAATAGAAAAGGTAATATAAACTGGGAAAAGATTGGTACATAATCACATTTCTATATTCCTGAATAATCGAGGCGATTGGATTTACATGCAACATGATGGTTTGAAACGGTTCTGGGATCCTTTCTGCAATTGAATAAAGAGTACCAGACACATAAAATAGAAAACGTAATATCACATTCACAATATTGACTGAATCGGCAACAAAAACACCAATGTGAGCTACAAACACTGAAATGGCAAAGGTAGTGATGCTATGAACAATCACAATCGGTAAAAGAAATATCAGCTTCCAGGAATATTCCACATTGAAAAATATCATCAGTACAAAGACAAGAATAAAAGAAATCCCTAATTTAATCAGGTTCTTATACATTCTAACCAGTATAAGAACAAATTTTGGTAAATATACCTTTGAAATAATACTGCGGAAAGAAACGATTATTTTTACTGAACTCGTGATGGTGTTATTCATAAAATTCCAGGCAGTCAGCCCCACAAAAACAAAAATAGGAAAATCCTCTCCGCCACTTTCAAACACAAAACTTACCACAAAAGTGTAGACCATCATGAACAATAAAGGATCTAAAACCCACCAAATCCAACCTAAAAAAGAGCCAGACACTTCGGTTTTTAGTTCAGCTTTTGAAGCAAAAGATATATATTCCCAATATTTTTTTAAATCGTTGAAAAATCTTGTAAAGTTCATTATCTGATTTGAATTTCTATATCCCATAATAAAATTTAAATATCATAAATTAAAGCGTTAATTCAAAACTTCAATCGCTAATTAAAGACAAGTTATTATAATTCAAATCTCATATATTTTATAATAATCGAATTACGCTTGGCATTAAATCTTCTTTATGGTATTCTTCCATGGGATCAGAATTCTAAGAATATTTATTGATAGATTTAATAATTCTCAGGTGAGGAAATAAATTATGATTGAAGAAAATCCACTTGCACGGGATAGAATATCTCAAGTATATCTTGGAAAAGTTGGAGATGAAGAAACTCAAATACGAGCCAGGGCAAGGATCAATTGGTTGGCAGATCAAATTGATCATTCCTCAGTTTTGGATGTAGGCTGTAGCGAAGGTATTTTGCCAATTTTATTGGGTAGGAAAGGAATAAAAGTAACAGGAGTTGATATCAACCCTGAAGCAATTGAATTTGCAAATGAATTGATATCCTCTGAAGATAGTACGGTCGCTGATAATGTAACTTTTATTTGTACGGATTTCATTAAGGATTGTCCTGAAGAAAGTCAATATGATTATGTAATTTTAGGGGAAATTATTGAACATTTTTCGAAACCAGATATTTTGATCAATAAAGCAATCAATTTCATAAAACCTGGTGGTGTTTTATTGGTAACCACCCCATTTGGCTATTTTCCAGACCCAGATCATCACTATACTTTTACCTTAAGTAATTTCCTTAAGTTCTTTAAATCAGACAATCTCACCCCAATATTTCTAACTGTAGAAAATGGATACATCAGATTTTTAGCTGAAAAAACTATCTTCAATCGGCAAAGTTGGAATGAATTCCAAGAAAATCTTCTTGAATTAAATGAACAAAGTTTTCTTAAAGAACAGAAAATATTCTATGATCGCGTAAATCGTTTACGAGAGCAACAAAGAGAATTAAGCAATATTAATAAAAGTATTGCTTCTAAAAACACAAAAATGGAAGACCAAATTAGGACCTTAGAGGATAATTTTTCTAATCTAAAGAGAGAGAACGAAAGGTTAAGTCTAGATTTATCCAAGCTCAGGAATGAGAACGAAAGGTTGAATCTAGATTTATCCAATCTAAAGAGAGAGAACGAAAGGTTAAGTCTAGATTTATCCAAGCTCAGGGATGAAAACGAAATATTAATCACAAAGTATAAAGGTTTGATTGTTCGAAATAAGATGATTATAAACAGCTCTGCTTATCAACTGAGTATTACCATCAGAGAAGCATTCAACCCAATTAGTCGAAAAACACTTTTATTACCAATTACATTCTTAAAATTTTTTATACGCTGGCTTAAGAAAAAAAATCGTGTTCAAAACTTTGTAGGAAAATCAACAAACTTTCTTAGCAAGTATAAAATTAAAAGATCCAATGAATTTGATGAATTAACTCAAGAAAATTCATTTCTAAATTCACTCGATATATTCATCCAAAAAACCAATCTGAACCCAGAAAAACCAATAATTTTAATAACTACGACAACAAAACGAATGGGTGGGATAAAACGACTAAATCGCTCTATGGCCTTTGCTCATGAATTAGCTAAAATGAGTTATCCCGTGATTTATGTTTATTATCGATGGAAACCTCAAGACGATAAGAACTCTGATTACGATGGATCAACTTTGCTTCAAATACCAAACGACATATTCCATAAAATGGCTCCAAACCTTGCAAGAATATTTAAAAATAAACAAAAGTTGTTCTTAATAAGTATACCTGATGCTCATTCTGTGTCAGAATTGACATTATTTAAATTACATAATTGGAAAGTTATATATGAAGTTAGAGATGACTGGAGTGAATTTAGTAAAGCAGGGGTTGGAAAATGGTATGACCCAACTTTTGAAATCTTTTTATGCTCAAATTCTGACTATGTCACGGCAGTAAGTAATCGGTTGTTAAACAAAATGATTGATTTTGGTTCCGATCGAAATAATTCTTATATTATTCCGAATGGTCTAACGGATGATTTTCTATCCAAATCTGTAAATATTTTTAATAGAAGAGTAAAAGGTCACAAGGGGAAAGGTATTATTGGATACTTTGGACATTTGACTGAAAAATGGTTCAATTGGGATTTGTTATTAAATACAGCTTCTCTACATCCTGAGCTTGAATTTGAGATCATTGGTTTTGATGCTCCTATATCCCTTAATTTGCCAGCAAATGTTAAGCTGTTAGGTGAGAAAACACATGATGAAATAATTCAAATTGCAGAAAATTGGAGTTTGGCAATCATTCCATTTAAAAACAATGATTTGGCAAAAGCAGTTGATCCTATTAAATTATATGAATATCAAGCACTTGGATTGCCTACTGTTTCGTGCTTTATGGACCAGATTAAAGATTATCCATTTGTCCATTTATACGAGAATGATGAAGATTTTTACAACACATTATTAACTGGCTTAGATTTTAAGCCATTAAAAACTGATTGGGAAAAATTGAAAAAATTTATATCAAATAACCTGTGGAAAAATCGCGTTTTGCATACTCTAAAAGTTGCAGAAATTGAAGAAAATAATACTGGAGGAATGTCTGAATGAGAATGCTTATTTCATACCTCTATTGCAATAAAGGTGGTGTTACTTCAGTTATAAAACAACGCATGCCCAGTATATTAAATAATGGGTGGATCGTTGATGCAGCTTTTGTTAAAGATCATGGCGGAAAACTCGACTTGATAAATTCTGGAGTTAATGAAGTGTTTTTATTTGACTTCCAATTTAAAAATTCTGTTCAAAAATTACTCAAAGAAAGAAATTATGATTTACATGTAATCTTCGACGCACCAGAACTGTTGAATTTTGAAACTCAAAATAAAACCAAAGTAATTTTTGAAATTCATACTCCAATTCTAACAACCATCAAAAAATATCAATCAGATAAGCTAAATAATTGCGACGCAATCTTCGTTCCATCCAAATGGTCCAAAGAAACTATTTGTGATTTGGTACCAGGTGTTTATCCTGATAAGATAGAAGTAATTCCCAACATTGTTGATGAGAAAATATTTAATATAAAAGGTCATTCTTATTCAATTTCTAACACAATGATTTGGGTAGGAAAGCTCTCTGAGTATAAAAATTGGAAAGAAGCGATTAAAATAGGTGGACTTTTTATACAAAACCATCCTTCATGGCAATTCCTCGCTGTTACTGGTGGTTTGATTAACAAAGAAGATACTTCAAGTATGCTCCAGGAATTTATTTCTCTTGATAATATTTCAAAATTTCGCTGGCTTCATAATTTGAACCATGAGGATATGGGAAAACTTTACCGTGGCGCAGCCAAAACAGGTGGTTTTCTTTTATCAACTTCTAAAGCCGAATCGTTTTGTCTGGTCGTGCATGAAGCAATGCGCTGTGGATTACCTGTCGTTTCTTCTAATGTTGGACCTCTACCTGAAATAGTAGAAGATGGCGTTAGTGGGTTTCTTTATGAATTAGGAGATACTAATACTGCAATTGAAAAGAGTAATTTATATCTCAATAAAGAATTTAGAGATAAAATAATTTTAGATGGGTTTAATAAACTATCAAGATTCGATCAATCTGAGATTGAAAAAAAATTTATAAGCGCTATCAAAGAAGTTTTAGAGTAAACATTTGAATATTATAATTAATATTCAACAACATTTTCACAAATATTTATAAATTTGCTTATGGAGACTAATCAGGATGCATTATAGAAATTATCGGGAAGAAAGAATCAACTATTGTGATAAATTATCTTCAAAAGACAAACAAAATATTTTTAGGAGCAAAAAAAATAAATGAAAACACAATTATTTCGCACAGCAAAGTGGAGTTTACATCCAAAAATTAAACTTCTCAGCGCGGTGAGACGGGAACTTCTTGCAACGCCTGGAAGTATACTTGATTATCCTGGAAGTGCAGGAAAGTTTGATTCTCAGTTGGTAAGCCAAGCACTTAATGGAAGCAAAAACCATAGTAATGGCTTACTTCTTTGTGAGATTGCCTCATTGTACGGTCACAGGGGAGTTGTTGAACTTGGCACTAATCTTGGAATAAGTTCTGCTTATTTGACGATCGGAGCAAGGTCTAAATCTCCAAATGCAAGGATTATTACTGGGGATATATCTGGAAAACGTCTAAATTTTGCGAGGGAGGTTCATCGTAAATTGGAATTAGATAATATTGAATATATTGAGGGCGATTTCCTAAATACTGCTGAAGTACTATTCACTGCGATTAATGGTTGGGGGTTAGCTTTTATAGATGGAGACCATACCTACAAAGGCACAATGCGATATTACTCACTTTCTGTTCAAACAGGATTACCCAAAAGTGTAGTGGTTTTTGATGACATAGCATGGTCAGAGGAAATGAAAATCGCCTGGAAGGAGATATCAGCTCTACACTCTTCGAAATTTCAAGTAATCGGTGATATGGGCTTAATTTATCTATGATGTACACTATGCAACCAAATTTTTGCGAATTTGGGCGGGTCTAAGTAATCAACAAAAATATTAAGGTAAAATAAAACAATATCTGCTTTTTCTAATTCGTCTATAACAGATTCTTTCAACCCTGGATATTTTGTTATTTTCTCCCACTAGATGTAACTTTCTTTAGGCTTGCCTAATGGATTAAAAAGCACAGCACGCATTTATTACTAGAACTATGTTTGATTTCTCTTCATATCACAGATCTATGTCTGCTCAGAATCTTTGTCCTTGCTTTTCCTACTAATACTTGTGTGAAGCATCGCCCAACTTTTTCTCGTTCATCATTTATTTGTTATTGATTTTTTTTGATAGATGTAAATTATTTAATTTGCCTATAACCGTTGCCCTAAATCCTTGATACTATACTATGTAACGATATCCTGATAAAAAATAAGATATAATCCCAAACATGGCGAATCCCAAAAATATTGTCATTATCAACGATTTTGGACATGTCAATGGCGGTGCTTCCCAAGTTGCAATCTCTACAGCGTTAAACCTGGCAAACAGATCTCACCAGGTATTTTTTTTCTGCGCAGTAGCACCTATCGATTCCCAGATATCCAACCATCCCAATATTAAGTTATATTGCACAAACCAACAGGATATTCTCCACAATCCAAATCAAGCAACCTCTTCGATTCAAGGGTTATGGAATTCATCCAGCAGGAAAATGTTCAAAAAACTTCTTCAATCGCTGCCAAAAGATTCAACGATTATCCACGTGCATGGTTGGACAAAAGCGCTCAGTCATAGTGTGCTTCATGAAGCAATCAAATCAAATATCCCAATTGTAGTTACAACGCATGATTATTTTCTGGCTTGCCCTAACGGGGGATTCTACAATTACCAACAAGAACAAATCTGTAAATTAAGAGCATTGTCTGCTAAATGTATTTTTTCCAATTGTGATTCACGCTCTTACGCGCATAAATTGTGGCGGGTAAGCAGAGGAATCATTCAAAAAAATCTGGTTGGTATTCCCAAACAAATTAAACATTTCATTATCGTTTCTGAAAAATCAAAAGAAATTCTTTCTTCCTACTTACCTGAAGATGGAAAAATCTACCTTCTTCCTAATCCTATCGAAACAAAATTTTCCCCTAGAATTGAAGCTGAAAAAAATAAGAAAATATATGCCATCGGACGACTTTCTCCAGAGAAAGGTTTTGATAAATTAGCTGTCACTGCCAAAGAGCTGGATTTAGATTTGGTGATTGTTGGTGAAGGATTTGAACAGCCAATATTAGAAAAAATAAACCCAAATATCACTTTTAAAGGGTGGCTTACAAAAGAAGAGTTGTTTGAAGAATTAGCATTTGCACGTATTGTTGTTTTCAGTTCGCTGTTATATGAAACCCAGGGATTGGTCGTTTTGGAAGCTGCCAGCCGTGGAATTCCCTGTATTGTTTCTGATGTTACTGCAGCTGCAGATGAAATTATCGATAAAGAAACTGGCCTTTTTTACAAAACATATGATTTGAAAGATTTTAAAGAAAAGATGATGTCGATCAATAATGATGAGTTGGTTTTGAAATTAAGTAAAAATGCCTACAATAGATTTTGGAGAAATCCATCTACATACGAGAAGTACATGAATGAATTAGAAAAAATTTATAATCAAATGATTGAATTGAACACAAACATCAAAGTTACTGAAGGTTAACAATAATGAAAGCAATCTTCGTTTCTGGTATTGATTATGAATCTCCCATTCAAATTGGTGATCATCATTTAGCCAGACAATTTGCATCAGCAGGTTGGGATGTCGCATATATTTCTTTGCCTGTGACACCATTTCACCTTCTCTCAAAAAATAAATCGATCATCAAACGAAGATTTCGAAATTTTGTAAAAGGTGGAATAAAGTACCAGTTTGGAAATGGTTCAATTTGGTCTTATGTTCCAGCGTCATTAACTATTCCTAAAAACAATCCTTTTTTAGGAGCTCGAATATATCAGAACTGGCATAAATCTTTATTTCCCCAATTCAGAAAACTGTTAACTCTGAATAATTTTGACAACGTTGACCTGGTGTACATCAGAGACCCTCTGCAAGCGTACATTCTAAATTTTGTTCATTGGCATTATTCTATCTTTCGTATGGCAGATAATGATGCTGGTTTTGATTCATATAATAAAAATTATGAAAATGCTTTGAGTCAATTGGTGAAAAAAGTCAACCTGGTTCTGTACTCAGCAATAAGCCTAAAAGATAGAGTAAATTCCCTTGATCCTAATAATTCAATGTTTTTACCTAATGGAGTTGATTTACGGCATTTTCAAAAACCAAAAGATCAAAAACCTCAAGAATTCCAAACGATTTCAAAACCTATCGTAATTTATGCTGGTTCCATAGATTTTTGGTTTGATTTTGACCTAATCAATCACCTTTCCCAAAATTTACCAGAAATATCTTTTGTTATTATTGGCCCTAACGAAGAATACGTTCAGAAATTTATACCCAATGACAATTTGTATTTATTGGGTCCGATACCATATGAGAAAATTCCAGACTACCTGGCTTCCGCAACACTTGGAATTATTCCTTTCAATAGAAACCGGTACCCAGAATTGGTTAATGCGATAAATCCACTTAAATTGTTTGAGTATCTGGCATGTAATCTACCAGTGATATCCTCCCGATGGAATGAAATTGAGATGCTTAATTCTCCAGCGATTTTATGTGATACATATGAAGACTTTATCTTTGCTATCCGGAAATCAATCAATCTCCCTGTAAATATATCTATCTATCAAACTTTTCTTGAAAAATATGATTGGAATTACTTGTTTAGGCAGTTATTGGAAAATATAGAGTCTAAATTAGAATGAAATTTTTCATCATTAATAATAAGATTGAGCTGAGTTATCGAAAATTATTCTGAATAAGAATTCTTCAAAAATATTTATTGAGAAAAACTTACAATCCTTTTCCACTAATCATTGTATAAAAGGATTTTAGAAATATATATAAGTCCATCCAGAGTGACCAATTATTAATGTAGTAAATATCCATTTTCTTTCTTTGCTCGAAAGTTGTCTCGTTGCGACCCATCACCTGCCACCAACCAGTCAGTCCTGGTTTTACCCGAAAAATTATATCAGCATCTGTAGAAATATCTTCCAACTCCGATGCCATGTATGCTCTGGGTCCGATCAAGCTCATTTCGCCTTTAAATACATTAAATATTTGAGGTATTTCATCCAGGCTCAACCGCCGGAGGATTTTCCCTGCTCTGGTAACCCTGGGATCATTTTCTAACTTATGATATTTCTCATATTCATCAGTTAATTTTTTATCACTTCTAAGAATCTGACCCAGAATTTCATCTGCATTTTTTACCATTGTTCGGAATTTGTAAATTCTAAAATTTTTTTTGCTTCGACCTATTCTTTCCTGTGTGTAAAAAATGGGTCCAGGTGAATCTACTATTATCAATAAACTAATCAAGGCAATGATGATTGCAGTAGGAATAATAAATACTACTGCAAGGCTGAAATCGACCACTTTCTTAAAAAAGTAGGTGATTGGGTTCAAAAGATTATGTTGCATTTGGAATGCTGGCCGACCTTCTATATCGACTGATCTGCCCCACAAAAAACCAAAGGATACATTATCAAGAAGGAAAATAACCCGGATAAATAATTTCTCAATTTCTAAAAGCAATTCAGGATTGCTTTTTCTGAATTCGTTTGGTGGAACTGAAACGATCAATGTTTTGACATTTCTTCGTTGCAAATATTGAAGAATATCTTTGGATAATGGGAAAAAAGGGACTGAAGTCTTTGCTTCATGGATCCGTTGGTCATCTTCAAGATATAAACCAACCACTGGTCGAAAACCTAATCTACGACATTTTTTTACATCATGATAAAGAGAAATAATCTCCGCTCCACTCCCGATGATGGCAATCGGTTCACCCCACCAATCCTTGAGCGTCATAAACTTTCGTAACGTAAAGCGTCCAATGGGTACCAGAACGCAACTAAAAATCAAACTTAACAGAAAAATGGAGCGGGAGAAATTCGAAACAGGCGTCGTTACAAAAATGACCAAACCCACCAGAAAAAATGCTGTGATTATCGATTCAATTAAATTTTTAAGTTCAGTGACTGCAACTAATCCTCTACCCGGATAATTCCCTTTGAATGCCAGTAATAATAAATTGGCTACAACCAACAAAACAAATAATTGAGTTGATAAGTCCGAAATGATCACTCCACCAACAATCGGGATTAATGCCGATCTTATTAATATTGAAAGCAGAAAAGATATTACCAACATTAATAAATCAGTAATAACCAGAAAAAGAACTTCCAGAAAAAATTTTTCTCTAACAATTTTTATTCTTTTTAAGTAAACATTCATATTCATAATAAGATTTATTGAAGAGTTTGTAAAAGATTCATGTATTGGAGTTTGAAGTTTTCAAAATCAAATCGTTCTACAGATGACCTTATTTTTTCTGGTGAGAAATCTGATTTCTCAAATTCTATTATGGACTGAATGATATCATCAACCGTTTGATTATTGAAGAAAACTCCACTTACTCCTTCCGTGACAGTCTCTAATGCTCCCCCAGCTCTGTATGCGATGACCGGTCGTCCTGAAGCCTGGACCTCAATGGGGACTATACCAAAATCTTCATGAGATGGAAAGATTAAAGCTTTACAAGTTGCATATAATTTTTTTATTTCAGATTCGTTAAGATTACTTCTGAATTGAATGGTATTACCTGCCATACCCTCCAAATTTTTCCTTTCCAGTCCATCTCCAACAACAATAAGTTTCCTTTTCAAAATATTGCATGCTTCGATTGCTAAATTCATGCGTTTATGGGATACCAATCTGCCAACACAAAGGTAAAAATCATCCGGTTTCTCAAAAAAATAATCATTTATATTAACAGGTGGATGAATAATTTCAGATTCTTTATTGTAGATAGATTGGATAGATTTCTGCATATTCTTTCCATTTGTAATGATCTTAGAAATTTTGTTTGTTAACTGATAATCCGTTTTTTGTAAATAAGGTAAAAATTTCTCAATGATTCTTAATAGGAACGAATGATAAGGCAGACTTTCATGTGAATAGGATGAGCGATTCCATATGAAACGAAATGGAGCATGTAAATAGCAAATGTGTTTACCGTTTTTGGGAGGAGATATATATTTTGCCAGATAGGTTGATGATGAAAAAACATAATCGAACTCATTAAAGTTCAATGATCGCAAATATAAGAACCAGAATGGAAATAAGCGCTTAAATTGCTTTTCGGTTTTAATTAATGATCCTAATGGATGCGTTTTGATATTTTTTTTTCTTAATTCCTCAAATGATCTTTCTTTCAGAAAAACCGTTGTGTAAATTGGTGCCTCAGGAAAAACATTGCTAATGTAGTAAGCGACTTTTTCAGCCCCACCTTTCACAGCAAATGCATCATGGACAATAGCAATTTTTGGTTTAAACATAATTTTTTAGATAACTTACGTCATTCATATTTGTAGTTTAGTTTACACTAGATTTGAAAAAGTTAAGAATTCTTACCTAAGAAGATTTTTCCTCCTCTCCTCGCATACATCTTGCACCTCATCCCATAACAAAACTGTGAGGTTGTTATGGGTATTCGATTTTCGTTCTTTTGGGTAAAAATTGTTGGGGTGGTTGTTGTCTTGCTCATGCTCAGTGCATTCATCAAGCCAAAAGAGAAAGAGATTGGTCAGGCGAAACTGGATAGCATTGGGATGGGTTCTTCGATTCATCTACGGGTAGGGACGGATGGATTGCCTGGCGCATACCAGCAACTGGAAGATATGAATGTGCACTGGGTGCGGGAGGAGATCCCCTGGCGGGAAGTGGAGCAGACACCCGGTCAATATCAATGGTATTTCACCAATGGGAGCACGGAGCGTGATTTCCATTTTATGCTCGAAGAAGCGGAAAAACATGATCTGGAAGTGGTGGCAGTGTTATCCACCGGTCCGGCTTACCTGCCGCATGTCTATCCGGATCAGAGCGTGGATGTAGATTTATTGGTCGAGAATTGGAAGAACTATGTCCAGGCGGTGGTGGACAGGTTTGGAGATCAGATCGATTATTGGGAAATCAGCCCTCAGGCGAACAACGCTGAAACATGGGGAAAAGTCATGTTTCCTACGAAATTGGATGCCACCAGTGATCCAAGTCCGTTTTTATTCGCCCGCATGCTCACTACCGCGGAAAAGGTGATTAAAAAGCACAACTCGAGAGACACTGTCATTTTGGGTGGTTTATTTAGTTCACCTGCCAACACTTGTGAAACATCACCAGTTATGTTTTTGAATGAAATTAAGAATGCTGACGCCTGGAAACACTTTGATGTGATCGCGATGAATCCTTACTGGGAAAACAATCCACCGGAAGCCTGGATGCCGCGCGGTCCAGAGGTTGATCTGGAAACAATGAGTTGCGATTCATCCAGCACACGAAATTCTAATCTGGTTGATGAAATACGAACGATTCGGGATTTTGCGAACGAGAATGGGAAGAAACCAATCTGGATTACTGAAATCGGGTGGAGTGAAGAGTGGTTATCTTATCCCGCTGCGCAACATTTGATCACAACCGATCAGGTTGAAGCCAATTATATTGTCAGAAGTATCATCCCACTGATCTCAGAAGATAATGTGGAGAAAATGTTCTGGTATTCGTTATATGAAGACCCCGAAAATCCCGGATTTGTTTTGGGATCAGAAGGAAAACAAGCTTTGAGGAATATAGGGCGACTTCTGGGAGGCGCACGACCTCTGGGTCAATTCCAGCAATTGAGTAGTTATGCGACGCCTCAAGATTTGGGAATTTATGAGTTTCGCTTTCGTAAGGAAGGACGACTGATTATCTATGCCTGGACAGCGTCCGGTGGTGAATCTCCCTACCCGGTCACATTTACTGAACTGCCGGGAAAGAATTACAGAGCTTATGCAGCCAACACGCAGGATTTGAGTGTAGAAGGCGGGATGGAATTAACTGTGTCCTCGGATCAGTCCTTAACCATTTACGTGAATGAATTTCCGGTAGTACTTATTCAACAAAATCCAAATCTGATCACCAGCCTCACCCACCGGATAGACGATGGTCTGGAGAAATTAGTCCATCATCAGAAAGGTCGTGTAGATTCCTGGGTCGATTCCCAGATAGCAAAACTGGGTGAAAAAGCCTTGGATTGGGCTGAAGTGAAAATATATGATCTGCTCAACCGATCCTTTGATAGAATAGAAGAAAATATGTCTCTCAGGAACAATTAAGGTTTTCAAAACGTCATGTTTAGAAAAGACAATGAGATTATCCGATAATCCGCGGTTGGCGGGGGTTTTGAGGGATAAATATCTATCCAAAACACCCTGACCCTGAATAATGGAAAGTAAACAAACAATGAGAAAAATTATGAATTTTCAAAAGAGAATCTTGCTAGTTTTTGTTTTGGGTCTGCTCGTATTATCGTCCTGTAATCGAACAAATCAGGAAACGGAAACAATCATTCCATCGGATACACCGGATTTATTATATCCTACCCCGCTTCAAACTGATTCACAAATGAATGGATACCCACCGGTTGTAAAGGAACCAACGTCTGAAGTCGCCTACCCTGCTCCTATTCTCACAGACACACCAGCCGTGCAAGGATCCGAGTTCATGGAACTCATCACTGAATTCACTCTGGATCAACCCGCCAGATTGGAATGGTGTACGGATCAGACTTGTATTTCGGTTATTGGATATGATTATTTGAAGGTGCTTTCTTATCCTGATTTCAATGAATTATTTTCCTATGAGATCGCTGAAAATGAATTTTTATTAGATATATCCCCGGATGGAAAAACGTATGCAACAACAAATAATAACGAGGAACTGCTTCTCAAAAATTGGGAAATGAGAACTGAAACAATAATTCCAACCGGTACCTTCTTCATGGGAGCTGAATTTTCTCCCGATGGATCAAAAATCATGGTGACCAGTATGGATGAATGGGGCGCTCTTATTTTTGATATTGAGACAGGTGCACAGATGGTAAAGCTAACCGGGTTTGAGACTGCAGCTCCAGTCTATGATGTACGCTTTGGGCAGAGTAATGATTACGCCATCTGGATCGCTCGGGCAATAATCCAGGTCAGTGAAATTTCCACCAATCAATTATTCCCGGCTATCTATCACCAGGATTTCATTATGGGCTTCGACTTGAACGCAGATGGCACTCTACTGGCTACCTCAGCGGCTGAAGCTGTCAATGATGAATTTATGCCAACGGTTTTTCTATATGATTTTAAATCAGGCGAGTTGATGCACAAATTCACAACCGAAAAGGCTGTTTACGGCATGAAATTTTCACCGGATCATTCAAAGCTGGCTTTATCATTGGGTAATTCCATATCCTTATATGACCTGGAGACTCAACAAGTTACCAACCAATTTGTGTCTGAAACGGAAGGCATATCACAGGTGCTTTTCTCTCCGGATGGAACAATTTTAGTAAGCGCTGGTGAAGGTTTACACATCAAATTTTTCAAATTAATTGAATAGAATTTATGTGGAGGTTATCCACATAAATTCTTAAACCGTTAATAAATACGAAAACTACTTGTTTTCCTGGTAGAACTGATTTACTTTGTCCCAGTTTACGACTGACCAGAATGCTTTGATATAATCGGGTCGACGGTTCTGATAGCGCAGGTAATATGCATGTTCCCAAACATCCAGACCTAATACCGGAATATGACCCTGCATAAACGGGCTATCCTGATTGGCAGTGGAATACACTTCCAATTTCTTCTGACTATTCAAAACCAACCATGCCCAACCGGATCCAAAGCGGGTCGCTGCAGCTTTTGAAAATTTCTCAACAAAATCCTCATAAGTTCCAAATACATCCATTAATTCTCTGGCAACATCGCCAACTGGCTGATTGCTGCCACCAGGGGTCAAAACTTTCCAGAACATGGAATGGTTGGCGTGACCACCACCATTGTTAATCACAGTCTGGCGGATTTCCTGAGGAACATCATTAATGTTGCGCAGAACATCTTCAATGGAATCCATAAAGAATTTAGGAGCGTTTTCGAGTGCTGCATTAAGATTATTGACATAGGCCGCATGATGTTTTCCATGATGAATTTCCATTGTCTGTGCATCAATGGCTGGTTCTAAAGCATCGAAGGAGAAGCCTAATTCGGGTAGTACAAACTTTTGTGTCATTATTTCACCTCTTTCTATGATTCCCAATTGGGAATTTATTAGATATTTATCATATTAATTATTATATTATTCATGATATAGAAATGTCAACCAACTTTGTATAAGCGTTTTATAAGAAATCTATAAAACATTCTGCGTTTTAATCCAATTCCTATACAAAAATTGTATGATTATAAAAAATCGATGTGTTTTTTCTATAATCAGTTGGCGGTGTTTTTTTGGCGTACAGTTGCACGCCAAAAACACCAGCTCACCCCGATTGATTGAGATAACACAAATTGATCATATATGAATGCTATTGGAGTAAGGAGGTAAAAATGAAATGGTCCTGGAAAGTTGCCAGAGTTGCCGGAATTGATGTGTTTATACACAGCACATTTTTCATATTAATTGCCTGGATCGGTTTTTCCTATTGGGTCACTCAACATTCATTAAATGCAGTTGCCAATGGAATTATCTTCATCCTGTTGTTGTTCCTAATTGTGCTCATGCATGAATTTGGACACGCCTTAGCAGCCAGGAAATTTGGAATTACCACACGTGATATTACTTTGCTACCGATTGGTGGTCTGGCGAGATTAGAAAGAATGCCAAAAGAGCCAAAACAGGAATTATGGGTGGCACTTGCTGGTCCTTTGGTAAATCTGGTGTTAGCGGTTCTATTATTCGGGTGGTTGTTATTGACGAATGGATTGAGTGGGTTGACCAGTACCACAGTGACAGAAGGTTCATTGTTGCAACGCCTGGCAATCGTGAACCTGACCCTTTTGTTGTTCAATCTGATCCCTGCTTTTCCCATGGATGGTGGTCGCGTATTAAGAGCATTCCTGGCAATGCGGATGGAATACACCCAGGCGACACAAACTGCTGCAACAATAGGACAGGGATTTGCTCTTATATTTGGATTAGTTGGCCTGCTCTTCAATCCTTTCTTGATCTTTATCGCTTTTTTTGTCTGGATCGGTGCCAGTCAGGAATCCAGTTCTGTACAGGTAAAGGAAGCAATTTCAGGTATCCCCATCAGACGTGCGATGTTAACCCAATTCCAAACGCTAGATTACAATCAGCGATTATCAGACGCTGTAGATGCCATTCTCACCGGTTACCAACACGATTTTCCGGTTATGAAAGGGGATAAAATGGTGGGTATATTGACCCGATCAGCCCTGGTTCAAGGGCTGGCTAAAGATGGTCCTACCGCAAATATTGCCAGTGTAATGGATCCGTCTTTTATCAAAGCCGATTCGAATGAAATGCTGGAACGAGTATCCGAACGATTGCAAACCTGTGGCTGTCACACAGTCCCAATCTTTGAAAATGAACAATTAATCGGCCTGGTGACCATGGACAATATTGGAGAATTTTTGATGATCCAATCTGCACTGAAACGGTCTTCAGCTCAACAAAGGGTTTGACAATTCGAACCAATTTGTAAGGTATTATTTATTGCAGATTCCTTGGACCTAAGAGTTTCCAAAAGCCATTATCTGGCAGAAAATGCAATTCTTTTGCCGGCATTTTGCGAATGATATCCACACAGCGACCCACCAATAAAGATGTATGGGAAATAACCGGAATATGAGTCAACAATTCTGCCACCGCATTGGAATTTGGGATATCTTCCAGATGATGATTTTTATCCTGTCTCAAGAACAGGATCTGATACAAGGGAGCGCTGCCAGATCCAGGCCGAACCTGTGTTGGATTGGTAAAAGGGGTTGCGCTGATTTGCCAACCGGATTCTTCAGGACATAGTATGACCATATCATCATTCAGCACTTTGCACCCATCAGATAACCTGCAGACGGTTGTTTTCCCAGCTCCTGAGTAACCGGTGAAAATGTAGCCGAGTTGATCCCTCACGATGCCAGCCGCATGCAGCATCAAGCCACCGAGGGAGAAAATTCGAATAGCGGTCACCACTCTGAAAAATAGCTCTATGTACTGAAAACCTGCATCCGGATTGATCCAAAGTATTGCAAATTCATTATCTTCCACAATCCCCTTGCACCCTCTACCAAAATAATGGCATTGATTGGATTCCCATGTGGTTGCTGGTTCCATGGGATGCGATGAATAATCATCCTCCGTTATCAGAATTTGGATGATCGCTAATCTTGAAACTGATTGGTTGGGGGAGAACTGATACCAACGGGTTAGCATTTGATACAATTTTTCATCCTGTATAATGATTTGCAGATAATGATCTCCAACGGGTAGGTGAAACTCAAAATTAATCATGATTGATTATCTGGCTGGATTTTTTGCTTTGTCAAATAGAGAATAACTGCCATGGAAATCAGCACAATCGCTAACCCAATTTCTACTATTCCTTCGTGTTTAACGTGAACCTCGATGGATTCCAGTTCAACGATTTGGTTGGAATTGTCAATTTCCATCAACTGGTAGCTATAGGATTTTCCAGCCTGAACATCCCGATCGATGAAGTGGTAGTTTGCGCCTGATATGGGCGATCCCTGTGCCAGGATGAGTTGCGGATTGATTGTTTGCCCATTCCCTGGATCTGTCAAATCCTCCCGAAGCAGGTTGAAGCCAAGGGTGTCAACCTCGCTTTCCGTCGTCCATTCGATGCGGACTGAGGGGGTCAGACATTGATATATCCCAAAGCCAAGGAGAAAGATGCCAATGGTGAGGAAGACGAACATTGCTTTATGATGATATCGGTTGATGATTGCTTTGATGTGATCGATCAATAAGCACCTTTCCCGGATAGGATGACTCCCAACGATTTCCAGATGATTTTCAGATCCAGCCAGAAGGTATAGTGCTGAATGTAGTCCAACTCGACCGCCAGACGACTCTCCAGGTCGAGATCGCCACGGCCGCTGACCTGCATGGGACCGGTGAGGCCGGGTTTGACCGCCAGACGTTGGCGCTGGTGATCATTGTAAAGAGCAACCACCCAGCTTTCTTCCGGACGGGGACCCACCAGGCTCATCTCACCGCGCAGAATGTTCCAGAATTGCGGGATTTCATCCAGGCTCCAGCGTCGCAGGAAACGACCCACACGCGTGACTCTGGGATCCTTGTGGATTTTAAAAGCTGGCTGATCCAGTTCTATGCTGTTTTGCTCCAGAACCTGTGGTAATTTTTGCTCTGCATCGACTACCATAGTGCGGAGTTTATAGATGCGGAAAGGCTTTCCATTTTCTCCAATGCGCTTCTGTGAGAAGATGGCTCTCCCAGGTGAGTCGAAGCGGATGAGAATGCCAGCGATCAACAATATTGGTGAAAAGAGAATCAGACCGGCGATGGATGCGATGATGTCCAGCAGACGTTTTGCAAGACGCTCGATGAATGTGAGACCAGCGCGAGGGGGTGTCTTCAGCCTGGGTGGAAAGAGGAACCCGGACAGCAGACCAAATCCCAATGAAGCCGACCTGGCGAATAAGAGCGGGATGGCTGGCAGGAGAATCCCAGGATCCCGAACCCTGATCAGTTTAAGAAACGATAGCGCACTGACAAGAAAAACCAGGAAGGCTGCAATCGCGAACCAGAAAAGCGGTGTGTAAAAAATGGACCCGGCTAATGTGATTAAAAGGATGGCTGTCAGTAAAATCTGTGCGCGTTGGGAAGCGGGTGTGTAACTGTCGGAGAGGGTCTTTTCAGGCAGCCAGCGCAGCATAAAGGCCTTCCAGTAACCAATGCCCCATTTGCGACGGATGTACTGCCACAGGTCGAGATCGTGACTGTGATGGACTCTGGCTGTGGGTTGGAATGCCAGGTGATAGCCTTTGCGCGCCAGGCGGAAGGAGAACTCCTGATCTTCGACCGATGGCAGCGGGAAGCGTGGATCGAAACCACCATTCTCGAGAAAGATGTTTTTGCGGTAGGCGGCGGAGTAGGTATCGATAAAGTCGATTTTGGGCAGTTTCGCCAGCGCCTGATACTTGTACTCGAACTCCTGCTGGACGAAGCGTGGAACCAGTTGCTTCTCCCGGCACAGATAAGCGCCTTTGACGCCAACGACTTCCGGATTGGCGAATGGGATAGCCATTTGGGATAACCAGTCCGGGGTGGGGATGCAATCGGCGTCGGTGAAGCAGACCAGATCTCCCAGCGCATGCTCGACGCCGGTATTACGCGCGGCGGCTGGACCTGCGTTGGCTTGCTGGATGACGCGTACGCCGATTTCTTCTGCGATGTGGGGGGTGTTATCCCTCGAGCCATCATCGACCAGGATGATTTCGTAATCGCGCCCCAGGGTGTAGCCCTGCTGATGAGTAAGTGCGCGCAGGCAATCCGCGATGGTGACTGTGGCATCTCTGGCCGGGACAATCACCGAAATCATGGGTGAACTTTCAGTCATGCAGGACCTCCGGTTTGAGATGGGTGGGCAACAGCATGAGCAATCCGGAGATCAGTAAGGGTGGCAGGGTGACAATGACATAGAGGATGATGGCAAAGGCGACCGCCTGTTCATTGGGGATGGCATACGGGATGAGGGCCAACTGCGCGAAGAAGGTGAAGGGACCGAGATTGCCAGGCATAAGCGCCGGCAGAACGCCGATGTAGACCAGGATAAGCACCAGAAGCGCTGCATCCCAACCCAGATCGATCGCCAGGGACTGTAATACCAGCCGGTTGGTGAGCGCCATCACAGCCCAGATGAGCAGCGTGATTCCGAAGGAAGGCAGCAGTTTGCGCGGATCCCGCAGCCAGAGGCTGGCCTGCAGGAACTGGTCAAGTTTGTGCTGGACTTTCGCCAACCAGGGAGTTTTGTTTTCCCCGGGAGAGGATCTGCGCCAGAGCGTGGGTGCAAACAATATCGCCAGCAAGAGCAGAATGGTCATGAGAATAAGCAAGGGATACAGGCTACCCATCGTCTCGAGAGCCAAAGGGGGCAGGTTGGTTGCCATGGCCAGCATGAGCAGCACCAGGAAGAGCAGATCGAGGTATTTTTCGATGGCAATGGTGGCGCTGATCTCGACCCAATCGTCCTGCCCGGGCTGGTGGGCGCTGGTGACGCGCACGATCTCACCTCCACGGATGATGAGCAAAATATTGGCTGCCTGACCGAGGAAAAAGGCGGAGATGAGATGCCTGAGCGGTAAACGTTGCTGGTAGTTGCGCAGGAGCAGATCCCAACGCCAGACTTTGAGCGCCAGGCTGAGGAACACACTGAGAATCGCCAGAAACAGCCAGAGCCCGGAGACGGATCGCAACGCATCCAGCAGGATTGACCAATCGACACGCTGGAAGGCGAGGTAGAGCAGCAGGAATCCCAGTGCAATTTTGAGTGCTGTGATCAGGTGACGCTGGATATTATTCGACATGATGGTTATGGAATTGAATTTCGAGGAACTTTCTATCCCCCAGTGTCAACTTGAGTTGGGGTTGCTGTAGGCTCGTCTGTTGGGGTTGCTGTAGGCTCTTCGGTTGGGGTCTCGGTTGGAGTAGGTGTTGGTGTATCGGTCGGAATCGGGGTGGGTGTGTCTGTTGGGGTATTTGTGGGGGGAATAAGAGTAAATGTATAGGTAAAAGTTGGTGTGGGGGTGCGGGTTACGGTGGCTGTATAGGTACGAGTATAAGTACGTGTTGGTGGAATGTTCGTTCTGGTTGGGGTTGGCGATTTGGTGGAGGTGAAGCTGGCTTTGGGTGGATAATAGGGTAAAAAGATCTCCTGCCCAACGACTAACGTGGTTGATGTGAGACAATTGACTTCCATCAGGTATTCCATCGATGTGCGCACGGATAGACTGAGCCAGTAGAGGCTATCCCAGAGCTTGACTGTGTAAACGACCCAACCATCTGGCAAGGTGCAGGCAATTGTCGTAGGAGAAGGAGTGATGGTAGGTGTCTCGGTCAGTGTGGAGCTGGCTTCGCCGGTTACCGGGATGGCCTGGGAGAGTTGTGGACTGTTGGTACCTGTGGCTATAGCAGTTAATTCATAGATCATCGTCTGGTTGGGGGAAAACTCCATGAGGGTGCGGGTAATGGTGGGTGTGACGCCGGGAGGCAGTTCACCAAAAGCCTGAACGGGTGGATCGGGACGGGTGAAGATGTCGGTTTTGGCGAAGACCCACCAACTGGCGATAGCCAGTACGAAGATGGCTGCCAGGACAATTGCCCATCGGATGGCTGATTTTGGTAAGGATAGGTGTAATGGATTTCGGGATACTGCTGCTGGTTGTGCTGTAGAAAGTTGCGTTTTAGCTACTTTGGGGAAAAGGCGATCACCACTGAGAAAAATAGGACAGCGGATGTGGTTCTCATTCAAGCAGAACTGGTATTGATGATCGAGTGGGACGGCTTTGTGTTTGGCAAGACGATAGCAATGATGGCTCTCGGTGGCGAAAGTCATGCAGGTGTCTTGATCATCATCCAGTCCCAGACTGGGGCAACGCCTTACTGCGGGCAAACATCCCTCCTGAAAGTCATCGGTATACAAGTATTATGCCACATTTTGTCAAAAAGGGGAATTACATTAAAAGTAACTTTTTATTTTGAGGCACTACGTCCCTGGTAAATTGTTAGTGTTTGGTCAGGACTTGCTTTATTGTTGCATGGCACGCGCAGCCAGTACCAGTTGGACAAGGAATAAAACACCCAATGCGATCAGGATGATCATTTGCCAGAGTTCTTCTGAGACAAGGGCTAATCCAACGCAGAAGAGCATACCGCCCAGGTTGAGTTGCATCTGTCGATTGGGGCGATCGAGTTCCGCGCTGAGTTTGCGGTTGTTTTCACGTGCTGACCAGATGGACATGGAGAGGACAGCGAGGAGCCAGGCGAGGGCGAGGATCCAGATGGTGTTGGAGATGAGGGAGTTCCAGTTGATTAAGGACATAGTTGAAAGGTGAAAGGCGAAAGGCGAAAGGTGAAAGGTGAAAGCATAAAGTTGAAAGTTGAAAGTTAAATCAAGTGAGTTGTGTTTTGATAATTATAGACTATTTTGGGGAATGGGTTTCAACTGGTTTAAGAATTCCAGCGACCATGTGATTGAATTTCAAGAACGATTCAGATGTCCTACTTTGGACTTTGACCTTTGAGCTTTAAGCTTTAAGCTTTCAGCTTTCAGCGTTGCGCTTTGCGCATTGAATAGGCGGCGGGTGTAGGTACTCCAATGTTGGAGGAGGGTGCGGGGTTGATTGTGGATGGCGGTGCGCAGGGGTGCGTTGGGGAAGAGGGCGTTGAGGAGGAGTTTGGGAAGGAGGGCGGGGCGGTCGATGAGGGAGAGGCGGAGGAGGAAGGAGGAGAACCAGGAGTGCGGGGTAGGGACAAGCCCAGGGGCAGGGACAAGCCCAGGGGCAGGGACAAGCCCAGGGGCAGGGACAAGCCCAGGGGCAGGGACAAGCCCAGGGGCAGGGACAAGCCCAGGGGCAGGGACAAGCCC